>ENA-OREM01000077-OREM01000077.1-marine-metagenome-genome-assembly--contig:-NODE-77-length-83330-cov-5.712323_pt1 | contig 83330 bp, 81 predicted proteins | sample MGYA00248623_ERZ508561 | MGnify/ENA primary metagenome ERZ508561 (study PRJEB26227, sample SAMN06264494) | marine metagenome | isolation source: Columbia River Estuary | place: USA:Columbia River Estuary...
ACTGGCGTGGCCTCTGATGCCGAGTTCTATACAAACAAGTCTATTTCGATGGACGTCAACGGGGTAGGTCAGCCTATGCTCTTGAACTGGCTTTTTAAAACTCACTCCGTCCCGCCATCGGTTGCGAAACGCATATCGCAGATTGCCGATAACTCTGGAATTCAGTTCACGTTAACAGCAGACAAACTTGGCGACCCGTCCGCGTTAGACCCTGAAATCGCGAAAAGTATTGGCCCAATCCCAAGGTCTGTTTTCGATACGCCACTGAAAGCTAAGGCGGGTAGTGTGCTGTAAGCGCTGATTACGTTGGGCACCAGAGTGCTCTGTGGTTTCGATGCTGCGTTACCTCTTGCAGTTGCGCCGTGCAGTACCTCCTGCATGGTGTAAAGATTCCTATTTGCAAACAGTTGCTGAATCACGTGCGGACTAACTAGTTGGTAATCGTCCCCTTTTGCAATGGTCTCAGAAGTAGAAACGTTACGCAGCCATGGCCAGACGCTGCTTTGGTGTAAATCCGCCCAAGGCCATATTGGGTCGGTCATGGTTGTAAGACCACATCCATTGGGTGGCGAAGTCTTGAACCTGCGCCAAGTCTCTCCAGTAGTACTGTGACAACCACTCGTATCGTACCGTCCTGTTGAACCGCTCGACATAAGCATTCTGCTGCGGGTTGCCCGGCTGAATGTATTCCAACCTGATGCCCCATTCAGATGCCCAGTTTTGAATCGCTGAACTGATTTATCCCGGGCCGTTGTCGCAGCGTCTCACCTGCGGCTTTCCTTGCCACAAGATGATCTGCTTGAGCTCGCGCACCAGCCGCTTGCGGGGTTTGATCCGCAAATTGCGCTCCAGCTCCTTGTAGATGCGGTACACACGCTTGTGATTCCATTGAAAGCCCCTGACGTTGCGCAAATACAGGTAACACAGGCCAAAGCCCCAGCTGCGGTGGTTGTCCGTCAAACGAATGAGCCATTTGGCCACTTCTTCGTTCTCGGCGTCGAGCTTGCGCTCGTAGCGATAACAAGACTCGCTGATCCGAAACGCTTGGCAGGCCACCCGTATGGGCAAGCCTCTGTCGGTAACCGCTTTGATGGCCATCTCCTTTCTGCGAGATGGCCTCACCACTTTTTTTCGAGCGCCTCCGCCACGATCTCGGCCTTGAGCTTCTCCTCAAGGTACATTTTCTTCAAGCGCCGGTTCTCGTCTTCGAGCTCTTTCATTCGAGACATCATCGACACGTCCATGCCGCCGTACTTGGCGCGCCACTTGTAAAACGTCGCTGTGCTGATGCCCAGATCCCGACAAATGTCGGGCACCGCAAAACCCGCTTCAACCCGTTTGACCGCATCCATGATCTGGCTATCGGTGAACTTTGACTTCCTCATGTAGAACCTCTTCCTTTGGAAAAAATTCTACTTCTCAGCCCTTTGGTTCTAGGGGACGATTACCATTGCAAATCCGTCTAGTCCAGTTCGACTCTGGATCGCGCCTCCAAAATCTTCTTTTGGAATCAAGAAAATAGCTCCTTCGGGGGCTATTTTTGTTTGTGGCTTTCCTATTTCATTCAAAATAGCGGCATGAAAGCCAAAGCCATCGTCTTTGAAGCACCCCTGTCACTCCAAGTGCGCGAGCTTGAGCTTGCCCCAATGGGGCCGCTCGATATTGAGGTTGCCGTCCAGTTCAGCGGGATCAGCACGGGCACCGAGCGTCTGCTCTGGGAGGGCACAATGCCGCCGTTTCCGGGGCTGGCTTATCCACTCGTACCGGGCTATGAAACCGTCGGTACTGTGAGTGCGATGGGAGCCGACGTATCGACCGTTGCTATCGGCGATACGGTGTTTCTGCCGGGTTCATACGCGTTCCAAGGCGTTCAAAATATTTTCGGTGGTGCGGGTGAGCGTTTGGTCGTACCGAGCGAGCGCGCCGTCAAACTAAATCCTTCGCTGGGCGTTAACGGTATCTTGCTTGCGTTGGCTGCAACAGCACATCATGTGTTTACCTCAGGGCCGTCGTCCGACCGGCTGTCATATCCAGATCTGATTGTTGGGCACGGCATTATGGGGCGACTGCTCGCGCGCCTGGTGATCGCCGCTGGCCAGCCAGCGCCAACGGTTTGGGAGACACAAGGTGTTCGCCGAGCGGGCGGGGTGGGCTATACCGTGATCCATCCCGACGAAGACGCCAAGAGAGATTACCGGTGTGTGTGTGACGTGAGTGGCGACGCCGGCATTTTGAATCGTGTGATTCCAAAAATAGGCGCTGGTGGTGAGGTGATTTTGGCGGGCTTTTACAAGCAAGATTTGTCGTTCGCCTACGCCCCTGCGTTCATGCGCGAGGCGAATATTCGTGTTGCAGCGCAGTGGCAGCGTGCCGATCTGGATGCGGTTGTGGCCATGTTCCATGACGGTCGCCTGCCGCTCGATGGTCTGATCACACACACCGAAAAAGCAACCAACGCGCAGCGTGCCTATGACGTGGCGTTTGGTGATCCCGCGTGCCTCAAGATGGTGGTTGATTGGCGCTAGTGCGCGATCAAAAAACCGCGTGATCGCCCCGCTTTGGCAGTGTCTCACCGTCAAGCCAACGGGCATAGGCGTCAAAGAGGGTTTCCTTGCCGTGTGATGGCGTCTTGTCTGAGTCGTAGCGCTCTTGCGTTGCATCCCAAACCAGCATGGATTCGGTCGCGTAGTAACGCCCAATTTTCGCCAGCTCACCCTTCGCAGCAGCGGCGGGTATGACCCGTCCGGCCGTGGTGAGCAGCCAGATGATGCTGTCGAGTAATCGGATGGGTACGCGTTTGATTCGCAACGGCTGGCCCAGATGAGCAAAGATCGCCTCTGCTTGGTCAAGCGGGGTGATGGCTGGGCCAGGTCCACCAATCGGCAACACGGCGCGATGCCGCGAGACGTCCGTCAGGCAGCCTGCGATGAAGTCCGCCAGGTCGTCGTCGCTGATCGGTTTGCATGCAGTCAGTTGACCATCGCCAAACACCAAGAACGGATGGCCCCGTCTGACACGCTCAAGTTGACCGGATAGGGACTTGAAAAAAGCGGTGGGCCTGACGATGCTGTAATTTAGGCCAGAGGCGATCAATGCGGATTCAAATGCACGTTTGGCTTTTTGAAACGCCAACTGAGGCTTCTGAACGCAGATAGCGGATAACAAGATGAAGTGTCCAATACCGGCGGCTTTCACTGTGTTCAAAATGGCCAAGTGAGCGTCGTGGTCGACGGCCCAAGCGTCTTTTGGATGCCCTGTCCGCGATGCCATGCATGAGATGACGGCATCAAAGGGCTCACCGTCAAACAGGCTATCGGGCCATGCGTTCGGTTGACACGGATCGGCGTAGACCCAAGCAACACCCGTCGGCATGGGGCTGTCAGGATGGGCGGTCCTGACGATGCAAGTCACGGCATGCCCTTTGGCAATGAGTGCTCGCAGGGTGCTGGCACCAATGGTGCCTGTGCTCCCCAGCAAGAGAATCCTCATGGCATGCGTTCAGAGATGGTGATGGTCAGTCCGCTCTGGCCGACCTTCACGGGCCCCAGCGTACCAAGCAAGTCGCCGGGTTGCGACATGGCGCTGCCAGATTTCGAGATGCGTGCCTTCACAGTGACCTCCGACAGCGTCGATAACTTGAAGGCAGGATTCATCGCTGTGCTGTCATCGAGAGTGAAAGCCAGGGGCAGCTGGTCCACCGTTGTGCGGATGATGGCGACGGGCATGCGCGGGCCATTCACCTGCGTGGCGTAAATGAAAACAGTGTCATCGGGGCGCACCGAGTCTCTCAGGCTGTCGGATAACGTCACGCGGCCACTGACCGTGGCGAGAGTGCCTTGAGTCGGTGCTGCGGTGTTACCGGCGGGTGCCAGTCCCAACTGTTTCTGAACCTCGGCGATGGCACCTTCAAGCGCTGGCACGTCGGGATGTTCCGCAGTCATGCGGGCGCGCGCGCGTTGCCAGTATTGAAGCGCCTCCGCTGGCTGTTGATCGGCATAAGCGGCTGTGCCTGCCAGCAAGAGTGCCCCAATGTGTTGGGGTTGCGCTTGCAGAATATCGCGAATCACACGCCATGGTTCGCCTTGAAACGAGCCGTTGTTACTGGCGGCCACTGCTTCGGCGCGTTCCAGCTTCAGGTCATCGCCTGCATCGATTCGGATGGCTCTGTCGTAGGCCTGCAGCGAAGCGGCGAATTGGCCAAGGGTTCGATAGGTCCGACCCAACATGACCCAGCCCTGTACATTCTCAGGCTCGGCCTGAAGCTTGGCGGCGAGGCTATCCGCCATTTTCACCAGCTCTTGTTGTGGTCCCGATGCGGCCATCGCCTCTGACTCAGCAACCAGCGCATCCGGTGTACCCAGCCACAGGTAAAGGCTGATCGATGCGGCAGGTAACGCAATCAGTAAGGTGGCTGCCGTGCCCCAGTGGGGCTTGCGCGGTGTTTCGGGTTGGTCATCTGCAATTGACGTGTCCTCGAGTAAGCGGACGCTGATCTCGTCGCGTGACTGGTGCCATTCTTGCTCACTGATTAGTTTTGCTTGGTAGGCGGTATCGAGGTCAGCAATCTGGCTGCGATAGACGGCCGCGTTGACAGCGGCCTGCCCCTTTTGGTCACCTTTGGCTCGCGGCCGTAAGACCACCCACATGAGCACCCCTGCCACGGCAAGCGCCATGAGGAGCGCGATGGATAGAAAAACGATCGAGCCCATCATGGGTTGTCCCTTGCATTCAAGATGGTTTGCACCTGTCGCCGCTGGTCGGCGGTTAGCCCATGGCGCTGTATGGGTAGCTTTCGACGCGTTCGCAGGTAAACGGCCATGCCAATCAGGCCCAAGCCCAGGAGGATGAACGGCGCGAACCACAAGACCCAAGTCAAGGGCTTCACCTCCGGTCGATAAAGCACGAAGTCGCCGTAGCGCTCAACCAGATAGGTTTTGATTTCGGCATCGCTGTCACCCTTGGCGATGAGCTTACGAACCTCCTCACGGAGGTCATTGGCTAACTCTGCCCGCGACGAGGCCAACGACTCGTTCTGGCAAACAAGACACCGCAATTCTTCAGAAATGTGTATCAAACGCTTTTCAACAATCGGGTCTTCGGCCATTGGCTTCGCTTCACCCGCCTGTATTTGGGGGCTGAGCAGCATCGCGCAGAGCAGACTGGCCGCGATATGAATGAAAAGTGGTCGCTTAGGATGCATTGAGCGCTTTCACCAATGGCAGAATTTTCTCGGTCAGGACTTCGGGCGTTAAGACACCGATTTGCTTGTATCGAATGACACCCGCTTGATCGATTAAATAGGTCTCAGGCACGCCATAGACACCGTAGTTGATACCCACCCGGCCGTCTAAATCAAACACCGAGACGGCATACGGATTCCCAAAACGCTGTAGCCAAGCGGCGCTCTTTTGACGGGCGATGGCAAGCGTTTGGGCTGTATCCGGTTGGGTACCTTGCTGCAGGTCTTGGGCTTGCACCTCTTTGTAATTGAGTCCGACGATCGGCAGTTGGTTTGCTTTGGAAAACGCGACCAGCAGCGGATGTTCTTGGCGACAAGCCACGCACCATGTGGCCCAGACGTTCAGCATCCAGACTTGACCACGCATTTGCTGTGGATCAAACGCTGGTGCGTTGGGGTCAAGTGTGGGGAGAGTGAAAGCCGGTGCCACGCGACCCATGAGCGGTGATGGAATCTCTTTGGGATCGCGCTTCAACCCGATCGCAAGAAAAACGACCAATACGAAAAATAGAGCAAGGGGGATTAAAAACTTTTTCATGCTTGACCCGACTCAGGCCGCCAATGTCTTTTTCGTGTTTCGGTAGCGGCGATCACTCACGGAGAGCAAGCCGCCCAAGACCATCAGCACCGCGCCGCCCCAAAGCCAAGAGACAAAGGGCTTGTAATACACGCGTATGGCCCACTGCTGCTTGTCACCCGGGATCGGGTCACCCATCGCCACATAAAGGTCACGGAACCACCCGTAGTCAATGGCAGCCTCTGTCATTGGCATTGACGATGAGAAATACTTGCGTTTTTCAGGTCTCAGTACCTCGATCGGTTGGCCATTTTTAAAGACCTGCACAGCGGCCTGTAGTGCTTTGTAGTTTGGGCCATCGACCACGGTCACCTCACGCAATGTGAAGTCGTAATTGGCGATCGTGACGTTGTCACCGATGGCCATACGGACATCGCGCTCTTCCTCGTAGCCTTTGACAAAGGTGATACCGACGACGACGACAGCGATACCCAAGTGCGCCAGGTGCATGCCCCAAAAAGAGGGCGCGATACGCCCCGGTTTTTTTAGGCGATCGGCGATTTGCACGAGCAAGCCGACAACGACCCAAACCGCCAATCCGATGCCCATCCCCGTGAGGGCCGTTCCGCGATCTGTGAACAACCAGACGGCGGCTCCGGCAACGATGGCGGCGGTTGCAGGCAGACGCATGTCACGCGCGAGAGATTGCAGTTTGGCCTCACGCCAGTGGGCAATACCGCCGGGAACCATCAGAAAAATAACGGGGACCATGAGGGGGACAAACACGGCGTTGAAGTAGGGCGCGCCGACGGATAACTTCCCTAGGTTCAGCGCGTCGATGATGAGGGGGTAGATGGTGCCTAGCAGGACAGCTGCCGTCGCGACAACCAACAAAACGCTGTTGGCCAGTAGCATCGACTCTCTCGATACCAATCCAATTTCTCCGCCAAGCGTTGCTTTGGGCGCGCGCCATGCAAACAGGGTTAATGAGATGCCAACGACCAGCGCTAACAAAATCAAAATAAAGATACCGCGTTCGGGGTCGTTCGCAAAGGCATGGACGGACGTTAGGACGCCAGAGCGAACCAAGAAAGTACCCAGCAAGCACAACGAGAAGGCGCCAATGGCCAACAGAATCGACCATGCTTTGAAGCCCCCGCGCTTGTCCGTGACCATCAAGGCATGGATGAGGGCGGTACCAAACAGCCAAGGCATGAGGGATGCGTTTTCAACGGGGTCCCAAAACCACCAGCCGCCCCATCCCAATTCGTAATACGCCCACCACGAGCCCAATGCAATGCCGGTCGTCATGAACATCCACGCCACCACCGTCCATGGCCGAGACCAGCGGGCCCAAGCCGCATCCATGCGACCCGATAACAGTGCCGCCACCGCAAACGCAAAAGCCACTGAGAACCCAACGTAGCCCATGTAAAGCATTGGCGGGTGGATCACCAAGCCGGGATCTTGCAGCAGGGGATTAAGGTCACGCCCATCGGCAGGGGCCGGTATCAGTCGTTCAAAAGGGCTTGAGGTGATCAGAATAAATAGCAAGAACCCAGCCGATATCAACCCCAAAACAGCGATCACTCGGGCCACCATGGGCAACGGTAGGCGCTGCGAGAAGACCGCAACGGCCACGGTCCAGCCAGATAACATGAGGACCCAAAGCAATAACGACCCCTCGTGCCCACCCCAGACACTGGCGACTTTGTAAGGCACCGGGAGCAGGGTGTTGGACTGTCCCGCAATGTACTTGACGGAGAAGTCGTCGATCAGGGCCGCGTGCGTGAGCGTGCCATAGGCGAGTGCGATCAGTGCGAATTGCAACAACGCCGTGGGCTTTGCCAAAGCCTGCCACTGGCCATCTTGGCGCCAGGTCCCCATCAGCGGTAACGTGCCCTGGATGAGGGCAACGCAGGCCGCAAGGATGAGTGCGAAGTGGCCGATTTCAATGATCATTCAATGCTCTTTTCGATTATTGGGCGGGTTGCGTCGTCTTCGCTGCCTTGGCTGCAGCGGCTTGATCGAGGGCGTGTTGGGCCTCCGGTGGCATGTAGTTCTCGTCGTGCTTGGCCAGGACCTCCGAGGCCTTAAAACCATCGGCTCCCGATAACTCGCCCTGCGCAACAACGCCTTTGCCTTCCTTGAACAGGTCGGGCAAGAGACCGGTATACGACACCACCACCTCGTGTGTGAAATCAGTCACGATGAACTGCACATGCGCGCCGTCTTTCTTGAGACTGCCCGCCTTCACCATGCCCCCCACGCGGAAGGCACGCGCCTTGGGCGCCTCCCCTTGGAAGACCTGTGTAGGAGAAAAGAAGAAAACGAGGTTGCTTTGAAAGGCATTCAGGATAAAGAATCCCGCCGCGGCGAGTGCCACGATGCCAGCGCTGATCCACAGCAGTCGTTGGTGTCGTTGCTTCATGCAGACCAATCGTTATGTGTAAGCGTCTTTGCGGCCGCTTCAGTTTGTAAATGCGCGATGGCTTTTTTGTGCGCGTGTTTGGCCCATAAGACCTCCACGACCATCGCCGCTGCGGTGACGCCGAAACTGCCCCAAACGTAGACGGCGTAGCCGCCCATCGCGAAGAAGTCAGACACGCTGTTCCAGATCATGCCGATCCCTCCGCGGGTGTTGGGCTGACGCCTGGCAATGCCGTGACCCACTTGGCATGGCGCTCACGTATGAGGATGATGCTGCGAACGCGATAGAGGGCCATTGCGATGGCGTAGAGCCAAAAGGCGACGGCCATGACCAGCATGGCGGTCAGCATCGTCTTTTCCATGCTTGACCCGCGACTCATCGATACCGATGCGCCTTGGTGCAGCGTGTTCCACCATTTCACTGAAAAATAGATGACAGGTACATTCAACGCGCCGACCAGCGCCAAGATGCCACCTGCCTTGTCGGCGCGGCGGGGGTCATCAATCGCATTGGTGAGGGCGATGTAGCCAAGGTAGAGGAATAGCAGGATGAGCTCTGATGTCAGGCGTGCATCCCAAACCCACCAAGTGCCCCACATCGGCTTGCCCCATAGCGCACCGGTCCACAAGGACAGGAACGCACAAATGGCGCCTGTTGGTGCGAGTGCGCGACACATCATTCCCGACAGTCGCGCGTTGAGGGTCAGTCCAATCAGTGCCCAGAAGGCCATTGCCAAATAGATGATCATTGACATCCATGAGACCGGCACATGAACAAAAATAATGCGGTAACCCTCACCTTGCTGAAAATCTGTGGGAGCGACGAACAGCCCCAGCCATAGCCCCCAGACCGCCAAGGCACTCGCACCGATGGCGAACAGCGGCCACAACCGACCGGCCAGCGGGTAGAAGTGCTGCGGTGATGCGTAGTGGTAGATAAGCTTGGTGACCATGGGGTTGATTGATCCTAAGATTCAAGTGCCAGTCGCAGCGCGGCGGTACTGGCCCAGGGGCTCAAAACGGCCGAGATGAGGGTCATCGCAGCCAAAATTGACAGGTGCGCGGATGCACCAAGTCCGGTGACTTCGGCTTGCACCGCACCCGCACCAAAGACGAGTGTCGGTACGTAAAGTGGTAGCACCAACATGGCGATCAAAACCTCCCCACCTCTCACACCCAACGTGAGTGCCGCGCCGATTGAACCGATGAGCGATAAGACGGGTGTGCCAATTAAAAGGCTCAGGCTCAAGGTCCAAAGGGCGGTCGCTGATAAGTCGAATTGGACCCCTAAAAGTGGGGCGAGCACAACCAGCGGAAATCCCGATAGCAACCAATGCGCAACCACTTTCCCAGCGACCAATTGCGTCAGGCCAGTGGGCGCAAGTGCCATTTGCTCCAATGTCCCGTCGGCGTAATCGCTGGCAAACAGTCGGTTCAGCGAGAGCATGCTGGCAAGCAAGGCGCCAACCCACAAGATGCCGGGCGCAACCATTCTTAGGGTGTTGAGGTCGGGGCCGATACCGAGTGGGAAAAGTGCGGCAACGACCACAAAGAAGAAAACCGCCATCAACACTTCGGTTTTTCGGCGCATGGCCAAAACCACGTCGCGCTTCACGACGGCGGTAAAGCCACTCATGCTGCCAACCTGTAAACATGACCCTGTCCCGATAATTCCACGGCTTGGTGGCTGGTAAGCAGCACCATGCCGCCGCGCGTCAGATGCGCGTTCATCACAGCCGTTAACACCGCCTGCGCGTGGGTATCGAGCGCAACAAAAGGTTCATCCAACACCCACAGTGACGCGTCGCTCGTGAGCAGCCGTGCGAGCGCTGCGCGTCTTTTTTGACCTTGCGAGAGCACTTTGACAGGCAGATTCTCGCGCCCGCGCAAGCCCAACTCAGCCAGCGCGGTGAAAGCCCTCTCGTGTGACAACGCTTGCCCAGCGACGGCGGCATGGGTCATGAGATTTTCAAGTGCGCTGAGATCGTCTTTGAGTGCCAGTTGGTGGCCTAAATAAATCAGGTGCTCACGCAGATCCGACCGAGAGGCAGGGCCCGCCTGCGGGACATCTGAGCCCCAAGCGATGTGCCCGTCGGTGTGTGCGCCAAGGCCACAAATGAGCCTCAGCAAACTGGTCTTTCCGACGCCGTTATCGCCTGACAGATGGAGCCATTCACCAGCAGATATCGAGAACGAGACACCAGAGAAAAGTTGCCGATCACCGCGGTCGCATGACAAGTTTGAGATTGTGAGCATCGGGTCATGTGTTCAAAAACATTTGCTTGACCGCCTCAAGCGCTTTTTGGCGTTGATGGTCTTCAGGGTGATGTAATTCACGCAAGGGACCGTTCAGCATTTTTTTCATGACACCGAGTGACAGGCATTCCAGAACCTCGTCAATGCTTTGCCCTTTTTCAATTCGCTTGCGTGCCCGCGCCAATTCAGCCTGGCGCCAGCCGTCGGCTTGGCTATTCAGTTGTTGGATCATGGGAACATGGTGTCGCGAGGACATCCAATTCATGAATTTTTGCACCCCCTCATCGATGATCACTTCCGCGGTCACCACAGCGCCTTTGCGTTGGTTTTGCGCGTTGTTGATGACCGTTGTGAGATCGTCCACTGTGTAGAGGTAGATGTCCTGAAGGCGTTTGACCGCCGGTGATATGTCTCGTGGCACGGCTAAATCGACCATAAAAATGGGGCGACACTTGCGCTTGCGCAAGGCGCTCTTAACCGCCTCAAGTCCAATGAGCGCCTCTGGGCTGGCGGTACAGCTCACCACGATATCGAAGTCTGCCAACCGCGCGTTAACGTCGGACAGTGCCAGTGTTTGAGCCCCATGGCGTGTTGCCAACGCCTGTGCACGGGATGCGGTGCGGTTGGCGATTGTGATTGAGCGCGGCGACTTGGCTGCGAAGTGCGTTGCGCACAGCTCGATCATTTCGCCGGCCCCAACAAACAGAATGTTGGTGTCCTTGATGTTCTCGAAGATCTGGCTGGCCAGTCGAACGCTGGCTGCCGCCATGCTGATGGAGCTGCTCCCAATGTCCGTGTTGCTGCGCACCTCTTTGGCAACGGCAAATGAGCGTTGGAACATCTGATTCAGTGTGGTGCCCAGTGCGCCTGTGTCTGCGGCCAACCGCACCGCGCTCTTAAGTTGACCCAAAATTTGTGACTCGCCCAACACCATCGAGTCCAAACCGCTGGCAACCCGAAAGGCGTGGCGGGCAGAGGCAACGCCCTCCAGCTTGTAGATGTGAGATTGCAGCAGGTCAATTTTGGTCTTGCCACTTTCTGCCAACCAACTCAGGGTTTGGGGAAGCGAAACTTCGTCGCCCGCGCAGTAAATTTCGGTTCGGTTACAGGTCGACAGTATTGCGACCTCTTTGTGGGTCTCAAAACGCTCGCGCAACGCACGGAGTGATTGCTCAAGCTGCTCTGAGGCGAACGAAAACCGTTCACGCAACTCGATGGGTGCCGTCCGGTGATTGAGACCCAGCGTCCAAACGGTCATCACACGACCCTTCTGAGAATCGGGCTGACCGTTTGATCTGGCCAGCGCTCAGTGATGGTCTTTTGGATACCAGCGGCGTTCAGTCCGTACTGTGCCATCAGCTTGGCGGGGTCGCCGTGCTCGGTGAATGCATCGTCAAAGCCGATCACCTGAACCGGGTTGTTAAAGCCCATGTCTTGCAGCGCCTCAAGCACCGCAGCGCCAGCGCCGCCCAAACGCGTACCATCCTCGATGGTGACCAAGCGGTCGTGCGACGCCGCAATGCGTTTAATCATGTCGAGGTCGAGCGGTTTTGCCCACCGCATGTTGACGACGGTGGCGTTCAGGCCGTCGGCAATTTTCAGGGCTTCGTGCAACAGTGGACCGAAAGCGAGTATCGCAAGCCCCTCACCCTGCCGCACCAAGGATGCCTTGCCGTAGGGAAGGGTATCGAGCGTGGGCTCGACGACCGCACCGATCCCTGAACCACGGGGGTAGCGAACAGTGACAGGGTGGTTTTGCGCATAAGCGGTCGACAACAATTGGCGACATTCGTTTTCATCGGCAGGGCACGCCACCGCCATGTTGGGGATGCAGCGTGAGAAAGAAATGTCGAACATACCCGCATGGGTCGCGCCATCTGCCCCCACTAGGCCCGCTCGGTCGAGCGCGAAAACGACGGGTAAGTTTTGTAGCGCCACGTCATGTATGAGCTGGTCGTAAGCGCGTTGCAGGAACGTTGAGTAGATCGCAACGACCGGCTTTAGGCCCTCGCAGGCCATGCCCGCGGCAAAGGTCACGGCATGCTGTTCGGCGATCCCAACGTCGTGGTAACGGTTGGCGAACTTTTGGCTGAACGCGACCATACCGGAGCCTTCGCGCATGGCTGGCGTGATGCCGACCAGGCGTGGGTCTTTCTCTGCCATGTCACAGAGCCACTGACCAAAAACTTGGGTGAATGTCTGTTTGCTTTGTCCGGCTGGCGCCAGACCGACAGCGGGGTCGAATTTCCCAGGGCCGTGGTAGCTGATGGGGTCTGCCTCAGCCCGTGCGTAGCCCTTACCCTTTTGTGTGACAACGTGTAAGAACTGCGGCCCTGACTTTGCTTTGACAGCTTGCAGCGCTGTGACCAAGGCCTCGACATCGTGTCCATCGATTGGGCCTGTGTAGGTGAAACCCAGCTTTTCAAACAAGGTGTCTGGCTGGATCAACTGCTGGGTTTGCTGCTCGATGCGTCGCGCCAATTCGAAAAGCGGCGGGGCGTTACGCAGCACCTGTTGGCCAAACTTCTTTGCCTCGGCGTAAAAGCGTCCCGACATCAGTTGCCCGAGGTATTGATTCAAAGCCCCGACCGGTGGACTGATCGACATGTCATTGTCATTCAGGATCACCAAGAGGTCGGCGTCGGCGTTCCCGGCGTTATTTAGAGCCTCAAATGCCATGCCAGCGGTCAGGGCACCGTCACCGATGATGGCCACTGATTTGCGGTGACTGCGGGTTTGCTTGGCCGCCATTGCCATGCCAAAGGCAGCCGAAATACTGGTGGATGAGTGTGCGGTCCCAAAGGTGTCGTAGATGCTTTCCTCGCGCCTCGGGAATCCACTCAGGCCGCCCAATTGGCGCAAGCTGCCCATCTGGTCCAGGCGCCCGGTAAGCATTTTGTGTGGGTACGTTTGGTGCCCCACATCCCATACCAAGCGGTCCTCAGGTGTGTTGTAAACGTAGTGCAGGGCGATGGTGAGCTCGACGGTGCCGAGGTTGGAGCTGAAATGCCCGCCGGTTTGAGAAACGGTCTCGATCAGGCGGGTCCTGAGCTCGTGCGCCAACCCAGGCAGGCTCTCACGGGAAAGCTTGCGCAGGTACAGCGGCGATTTAATCCAATCCAGCAGAGCGTCCATGTTTGACCCGAAATGGTGTTTGACCGATGTTTAATTTACAGATATTTGACAAAACGTCAAGTTAAATTGACACTTTATAGGCCGCGAAGTTGACACTCACTGACTAATCCATCGCGAAATTGACCCCATCAACCGCAAACATGACCCTTCAAAACGACACCTTTCTCCGTGCTTGCCTTCGTCAAGCCACCCCCCACACACCCGTTTGGTTGATGCGCCAAGCAGGCCGTTACCTGCCTGAATACCGAGCAACGCGGGCGAAGGCGGGCAGTTTTATGGGGTTGGCGACCAACCGCGATTTCGCCACCGAGGTGACGCTCCAGCCACTGGATCGTTACGACTTGGATGCGGCCATCCTGTTTTCGGATATCTTGACCGTGCCCGATGCCATGGGGCTCGGCCTCAGCTTTGAGGCCGGCGAGGGCCCTCGATTTGCAAAGACCACCCGCGATGAGGCCAGCGTGGCGGCTCTGGCGGTGCCCGATATGGCGAAGCTCACTTATGTCTTTGATGCCGTTGCCTCGATCCGAAAAGCCTTAAACGGGCGTGTGCCGCTGATTGGTTTTTCAGGCAGCCCTTGGACGCTGGCCTGTTACATGGTGGAGGGCGGTGGATCGGATGATTACCGCGCGGTTAAGACCTTGATGTACAGCCGTCCGGACCTGATGCATCGGATTTTGGAGATCAACGCCTCCGCGGTCGCGGCGTATTTAAATGCCCAGATTGAAGCGGGAGCCCAAGCGGTCATGATTTTTGACAGTTGGGGCGGCGTTTTGTCCGATGGCGCCTTTCAGACCTTCAGTCTGGCCTACACAGCGAAGGTGTTGTCAAAGCTCAAGCGAAGCCATGAGGGGCAGACCATCCCTCGCATCGTGTTCACCAAAGGCGGCGGCCTTTGGTTGCATGAGATGGGCACCCTGGATTGCGAGGTGCTAGGGCTCGACTGGACCATGAATCTGGGGGTTGCCCGCTCGATCGTCGGTGGCGATATTGGCGGGGCTGGGAAGGCTTTGCAAGGCAACATCGACCCCACCGTGCTGTTTGCTCCGCCGGCGCACATCGACCAAGAGGTACAGCGCGTGCTGGATAGTTTTGGTACCCCACATACCGATCCGACAACAACTGGCCCGACGCACATCTTTAATTTGGGGCATGGTATCAATCAGCTGACCCCGCCGGAGCATGTGTCAGCCCTCATTGCATCTGTGCGATCCCACTCGACCGCATTGCGAGCAAAAGCCCGAAAAGTGTAAATTTATCTTGACAGTCTGAGCTGCCTTTTGGATGATCAGACACAGTGACCTTATTGGAATAGAACGTTCATGGCATCCACTTTTCCCTTTGCCGCCATCGTTGGGCAAGACGAAATGACCCTCGCAATACAGGTGGTCGCCATTGATCCCGCTGTTGGCGGGGTGTTGGTTTTGGGTGACCGCGGCACGGGCAAGTCGACCGCCGTTAGGGCGCTGGCGGACCTGTTACCGCCCATTCAAGTGGTGAAAGGATGCCCCTACAGGTGCGACCCGACACAACCGGCGAATGCCTGCCCCATCTGTCAGGCGCCCGAGGGTGAGCGCTCAGAAAAACCCGTCAAACGTGCGGTCGAGACCCAGCCCGTCAGGGTGGTTGATCTGCCACTGGGCTCGACCGAAGACCGCATCGTGGGCGCGCTCGATCTTGAGAAGGCGCTCTCGCAGGGCGTGAAAGAGTTTTCGCCTGGGCTACTCGCGCAGGCGCATCGTGGATTTTTATACATCGACGAGGTCAATTTATTGGAAGACCACCTGGTGGACCTGCTGATTGACGTCGCCGCCTCTGGCGAAAACCTCGTGGAGCGCGAGGGGCTCAGTATTCGGCATCCGGCGCGCTTCGTTTTGGTCGGCAGTGGCAACCCTGAGGAGGGTGAACTGCGTCCCCAATTGCTCGACCGTTTTGGTTTGTCGGTACAGGTGCGCACGCCACAGGACATTGCCTTGCGCGTGGCGGTCATCAAGCGCCGCGACGCTTTTGACCGTGATCCCGAGGGTTACAAAGCCGAATGGCAGAGTGAGAGTGAGCGCCTGCAAAAGCGCATCGTGAAGGCACGGAAAGCCTTGCCTTCAATTGTGGTCGACGATGCCATGCTCACGCTGTGCGCGCGCTTGTGTCAGGCCCTGGGAACCGATGGCTTACGCGCCGAGCTGACCTTGATGCGCGCGATGCGGGCCTTGGCGGCGTTGCAGGGACACAAAAAGGTCAAACCGGATCACCTCAAAACCATTGCCCCATTGGCTTTGAGTCATCGTTTGCGGCGCAACCCACTGGACGACACGGACTCGGGTCAGCGCGTGCAACGTTGTCTAGACGACCTGCTGGCCGCGTGAGGTTGGCGCGTGGCGGACGATTTGAAATGGATTGATACCTGGAACGATGCGATGACATCGTTGCAACTTCTGCAAATCGACCCCAGTGGTTTTGGTGGTATCTGGCTCAAATCGCCGTATGGCCCCGTCCGCGAGGCTTGGTTGCGTGAGCTGGCGGCCATTGGCTTGTCGGTCGTGCGGTTGCCTGGCAACCTAGACTTGGAGCGCCTGCTCGGCGGTATTGACCTGTCTGCAACCCTGCAAACCGGCCAGCTTCAGCAGCAAGATGGCTTGTTGACGCAGGCGCGGGGTGGTCTCGTGTGCATCCCGATGGCCGAGCGTTTCCCAGACGCGTTGATCGCGCCGCTGGTCCAAACTGTTGACAGCCAAGCGGGGGCGCGTGACCCCGGATTTGGTGTTATCGCGCTCGATGAATCTGACGGCGACGATGCACCGCTCAACCCCGCTCTGCAAGAGCGATTGGGGTTGTGGCTTGACTTAAGTGGTATCGCGCCCGCCGACGTTGTTGGGCATTTGACCGACAACACAGCCGTCGTCGGGTTGTGCATCGATGCCCCATCACTGGCTGTCATGCGGCGGGCCGCGCCGCAGGTCAACGTGACCGATGAACAGGTCGCAGCACTCTGCGTGACGGCGCAAAGTTTAGGCATCGCCTCACTGCGGATTCCGACGCTCGCTTTGCGCGTCGCACGGGCCCATGCGGCGTTAAACGGGCAGACCACACTGACCGATGATGATTTGGCGTTTGCTGCGCGTCGTGTATTGGCGCCGCGCGCCACGCAAAATCCAGTCGTGAATGCACCGCCCCCCGAAGACAGTCAGGCGCCTGAGCCGGTGCCAGAGAGCGCCACCAACGACGGCGGTGAGACACCAGAGACGCCGCCGTTGGAAGACGCTCAAAACCCTGACTCAGAAGACAAAACGGGGGAGGCGGTCCCAACGGCTGCCGTTGAAGAGATGCTGGTTGCAGCGGCTTTGGCCAGCTTACCGAATGGCATTTTGGATCGCTTGCTCACGCGCGCGGGCCAAAGCAATGGGCAGGCGTTGGGGCGCAGCGGCCAACTTAAATCAGGTGCACAACGTGGGCGTCCGATGCCGCCACGGCCAGGCGCCCCGGGCGGCCACGCGCGTTTGCACGTTCTGGCAACCTTGCGAGCAGCCGTACCCAAGCAGCGTCTGCGGGCGCGCTCATCAGGCGCTCGTCTGGCGATCAGAGGCGAAGATTTCCATGTTCACCGGTATCAACAAAGCAGTGCCAGCTGTTTGTTACTGGTTTTGGACGCGTCAGGTTCAGCCGCCCTCCAGCGGCTTGCCGAAGCGAAGGGCGCTGTCGAGCGCCTGCTCGAGCAGTCCTATGCCCGCCGAGACAGTGTTTGCATCGTTGCCTTTAAAGGCGCAAAAGCGGAACTCTTGTTGCCCATGACACGCTCACTGGTTCGCGCCAAACGGGCGATGACCGGCTTGCCAGGTGGGGGTGGTACCCCTTTGGCGGCTGGCTTGAAGATGGCCTATAACCAAGCCGCGCAACTCAAGCGTCAAGGGGTGACGCCGCTGTTGGTGATCCTCAGCGATGGCCGCGCAAACGTCACGCTGGCGGGGCTGGGCGGTCGTGCGCAGGCCATGGCAGATGCCGATCAGTGGTGCACCCAGTGGCGACAGACGGGGCATCAGGCCTTGTGGATTGATACCTCTGTGCAACCTGATCCCCAAGTGCAGCGCCTGGCGCAAGCCATGGGTGGGTCTTACCTGCCAATGCCGCAGGCGCAGGCCCATCGCATGGCGGCCGCGATGGATCATCTTCGACGCACCAGCGCCTAGATGTTCGATCGCCTTTACCCCGGCATGCAGTGGCAGGACTATCGCGACGTCTGGCCGAATGCGGCTGACAGCCAGTTTGTGCATGCCGGTGGCATCAAGTGGCATGTCCAAATCGCCGGGCAAGGCCCGTGTTTGTTGCTGCTGCATGGGACTGGGTCTGGCAATTTCAGTTGGCGTGCATCTCTGCCGACACTGAGTCGCCATTTCAAAGTGGTGGCGCCTGATTTACCAGGGCATGTGTTCAGCGCCCGGGGCGAGGGGGATCACCTCTCTTTGCACGGCATGAGCGACGCACTGATCGCACTGCTGAAGGCGATCAACCAAACCCCCACGGTCATTGTGGGTCACTCGGCAGGAGCGGCCATTGCCGCCAACATGGTGCTGCGCGAGGCGCGCTTGTCGAACGCACACCTGATCGGTCTGAACCCCGCTTGGCTCCCGTTGCCGGGCGTACCCGCATGGATATTTGGTCCCGCCGCCAAGTTGGCCGCATTGAATCCATTGTCGGCTTGGGCCACCACCCGATTCGCGAAGAAGCCCGGCGTCATCGCGAAGTGGGTGGCGCAAACAGGTTCTCAACTCGCACCAGATGGCTTGGATTTATACCGTTCGGTATTTACGCACTCTGGGCACGTGCACAGTGTATTGGGCATGATGGCGGCGTGGCAGCTATCGGGTTTGTCAGAGGCGTTGCCGCGCCTTAAAAATGAGGTCACGATTTTGGCGGGATCAAACGACAAGACCATCCCAATCGCATTGGCTCATGCGGCTTGCCGTGCGATGCCCCAAACGCAGTTGATCATTCAAGATGGCCTTGGCCACTTGGCGCATGAGGAGCGTCCCGCAGAGACCGTCGCTGAGCTGTTGCGCGTGTGTGGGCTTAGCTAAGGTCCCGTTTTTTTAGCAACGGTAGCACCTCTAGCGGGCTGTTGCTGATGACGTCGGCACCGAAGAGTTCGGGTGTGGCATCGACCAAAGAGAAAATCGGCCCCCCTAAAAGCACCTTCGCGTCAGGGTTGCCGGAGTGTTTGCGAAGGCTGGTAATCAGGGGCTTCAGCTCAAGCAGTTGCGACTCGATGGCAACCGAGATGCCAATCATGTCGAACCACTCATTCGAGACCGCCCGCACAAGCTCCGCCTGGCTGGCAGAGATATCGACCACAACCGATGCGCCTTCGCGTTTAAACAGGTCCGCCACAATGGTGATGCCCAAAATGTGCAACGAACCCGGTGCCGCGCAAAGCATCACATGGCTTTGATCGCCCTCAACCTGGGGGCCATCGCGAAATTCATACCCCAACCGGTAGGTGACTTGGTGCATGATCGCCAGCCCACAGGTGACGTCGGTAAAGCTGCACAAGTCCTTCTCCCAAAGGACGCCGAGGTGTTGGGCAGCGGGCGTGATGAGTTCGAGAAACAATTGCTGGTGCGTGACGTTTTCGCCCAACAGCTTGTCGATGATGGCGTTCACTTTCAACGAGTCACCGTTGCGGCAAGCCTCGGTGAAAGCGTCAAATTGCGGGAGTGGGGCACGTGTACGGTAGACCTGCTCCTGCGCGCCCATGCGGGCGTTGTAGTCCTCCGACTGCAGCAGCCGAGGGATGAGCTGGCTTTCAATAATCTCGACGAGTGACTCTTTACAGTCATCACTCGCTGAAGCCGCATCTAAGTTATTGAACTTAGGCATGCAAGGACCTTGCAAAAGCTTAACGTACCAACTTTTGGGATGGTGACCAGGGCGGAAATTCGCCAGCAAGATAGCAAACTGATCCGTTAAGACGCCTTACTTTAATTAATTTGTCTCTGCCTTTCAATGCTCCAGAACCCGCCGGTTTTGTCCAGGACTTGGGTGGACTAACCGGCCTTCGCCAACCCCAAAAGGTGGGCCATATCCTTCAGAAAAATACGAACGTGTGCCCACGGATCACGCTTTGCCAGCTCCTTGTTCATGTAAGCGTCAAAGGTCAGCTTTTGGACATCTTTGTCTTCGCAAATCTTCACGAATTTTTCACGGCGCTTGTCGTTTTGGTACCAGAAATATTGCATGACCCCCAGTATCCAGAAGACTTTTCCGTGCTGCTTCATAAAGCGTTTCCGGCCCGCCTTGAGGTGCTTTGGGTTGCCGGTCTTGAGTGCGTCGTGCGCAGCGCGTGCCATGGTTCGACCGCAATCCATGGCGTAGTAAATGCCTTCGCCAGATGAGGGGGCAACCACCCCTGCGGCGTCACCGACGACCAAAATATCCCGCCCGTTATCCCAGTGTGGCAAGGGCTTCAGGGGGATGGGTGCCCCTTCGCGACGCAGGACGGGCTGATCGGCAAGCCCCGCGATGTGGCGCAGGTGGCCTGTGGCGCTGCGCAGCGAAAACCCTTTGTCTGCGCTGCCGGTCCCGACGCTGGTCGTTTTGCCGTGCGGAAAGACCCAGCCGTAAAAGTCGGGTGAAACGCTCCCTTGGTAGTACACATCGCACCGCTCAGCATCATGGTTTTCGACGTCATCGGGTGATTGGATGATCTCGTGGTAGGCGAACACATACTTGGTTTTATCCGCCTTGGGAATGTGTTGCTTGGCAACTGGTGAGCGTGCGCCATCGGCGCCGATGATCATTCGGGTTGAGACTTTGACCCGTTGCCCCGTCTCGCCGGGCTTCAAAGGCCGATCAGGCACAGGGGTGTAATAAACCCATAAGGCGCCCACTTCGTCGCGTTCAATCTTATCGAAGACAGCTTGTTGTCGAAACGCGCCTGATTGCGCCGCCCGTGTGCGTAAAAACTCATCAAAATCTTGCCGGTCCACCATGCCCACGAAACCGTTGTCAATGGGGATGTCGACCTGGTTGTCCTTCGGCGAGATCATGCGGGCGCAGCGTATTTTCGCGACCAGTAACTCATCCGGAATATCAAAATCCTGAATCAGGCGAGGGGGGATCGCGCCACCACAGGGCTTTGGGCGACCTTGCCGGTCGAGCAGTAACACCCGCCATCCCGACTGCGCGAGATCATTGGCGGCTGTCGCGCCAGACGGGCCACCGCCCACCACCACAAAATCAAAGTCGACTTGGTTCATACGGCAGATCCTTCAGGCCATTGAATGGGGGTGGGGCGCTGCGCACCGATTGTTTGCAGGTTCGCCGCGCGCATGCGTGCAGCGACGAGGGCCGATGCCAAGAACAGCAGGGCTTGAAAAATGAAGACCGCGAGGTAGGCAGCGCGTGCGTCGCCGAGGAGGGCGTGGGCAAGGTCGCTTGCCCCCGTTCCAACAAGGCCGCCTAGGCCAAATGCGATGGCCTGTGCGGCGCCCCAGAGGCCCATCCGGGTGCCCTCTTTGCCGGGGCCGCCATTACCGGCGAGTCGCATCATCGTGGCAATGGCCGCGATTGAAAACGCACCGTTGGCGACACCCAGAAATATCACGTTCAGCTGCAGCGGCCATGGCCATGTGAGGCTGGTGAGCGTAGAGAGCGACAGGCCCACGGTCGCCACTGCCGACAGTAAGCAGCCGCCAAGCATCCATGCGTGAACACTACCCAGTCGCCCCCTGACGCGCTGTGAGCTCGCGCCGGCGACGGCCAACATACCGATCAGGACACCGCTGTGGTGCCAACCCGAGAGCTGTGTCGTTTTGCCGGGTGACATGCCATGAACCGCGCCAGCAAAAGGCTCAAGAATGAGGTCTTGCGCACTGTAGGCCAGCATGGATAAGAAAACAAAGAGGGTAAATTGACGTGCAAGTGGCTCGGCATAGACGTCTTTGAAAGCCGACTTGAAGTCACCAAAATTCTTGCGTGGCGCCGGTGGCGCAACGTGACCCGGCTTCTCGAGCCGCCAAAGGCAGGCGGCCGTGATGAGGACGGTGATGATGCTGACACCCGCCGATACCTTAATAAGAATCTCTGGACTGTAGGGATCAATCAGTTTGCCCACGGTGCCAGCCGTGATGGCGAAGCCCATGATCATCATCAGCCACACCATGGTGGCCGCCTGCGCGCGGCGTTCCTCTGGTACTTGTTTGGCCATCAGCGCCAAAAGTGAGGTACCGCATGCGCTGACGCCAATGCCGATCAAACTGAAGGATAAAACGGCGAGTGCCATGCCCGCGAGGGGCGTGTTTTGCATCCATACCGTGGCGATGGCGGCCATGAGCCCACCGCAACTCAGCACCACCATGCCACCCATCATCCACGGCGTGCTCCGGCGTCCTTTGTCGGCGCCGTAGCCCATTCGAGGTCTGATGATCTGCACCGCGTAATGCCACGCGACCAGGAATCCGGGAAGCAGGGCGGGCAATGCCAACTCGACCACCATGATGCGGTTGAGCGTCGATGTGGTGACGACCACAACAGCACCAAGACAGGCCTGGATGAGTCCCAAGCGAGCGATTTGTAACCATCCAAATGCGGGTGCTGTCATAAGACCCCCAAGCTGTGAAGTTGTCTCAAGCCCCAGGCACTGACCATCATGCCGCTGACGAACAGGGGGACGCCGAAGGCACTGACGTGCAGTGCACGTTCAATCGGTTGTTTGATGAAGGCGGCCATCAATGGCCATTGCAAAAAGCCCAAGACCAGGACAGCAACGGCATGCCATGGCAGTTGCCAATGCCACAACAGGCCAGCGACCGCGGCTTGCGGTAACCACATCATCACGCAGGCGACGCGCGCCGCGTTTCTGGGCCCCAGTTGAACAGGCAACGACGCCACACCCATGGCTCTGTCGCCTTCGATGGCCTTAAAGTCATTGAGGGTCATGATGCCGTGAGCGCCCAAGCTGTAAAGCAGTGCGAGTGCGATGGCATGACCACCCGGCCAGGCGCCACCCAGCAAAACGGCTGTGCCTGTCAGCCACGCCAATCCCTCGTAGCTCAATGCGCATGCGGCATTGCCGAACCAGCCGTTGTTTTTGAGGCGTATGGGCGGCATGCTGTAGGCCCACGAAAAGGCGATGGCCAACGCACAGGCAACGAATCCCCAAGTGCCCATCAGCGTTGCCCATACAAGGGAGAGCAGGGTCCATGCAATGGCAATGCCGAGGCCCCAGCGGCCTGGCATCCGACCCGAGGGAATCGGTCGTTGGGGTTCGTTGATGGCATCGACGTGGCGATCAAACCAGTCGTTGACGGCTTGGCTGCTTGCGCAGACCAGCGGCCCCGTGAGAACGAGCCCGAGAGCGATCAGCGTCCAGTGGTCGGTCAGAGGCTGCCCCGAAGCCACCGCGCCGCAAGCAAACGCCCACATCGGCGGAAACCAAGTGATGGGCTTGAGCAGCTCGGCAACCGTTTTGAGGCGGGGTACCCGAGGTGCAGGTGTCAGGGTGAGGGTATGGGGGTCCATGTCCTCATTATGAGGAGAGACCTTAGTTTGTCAATCGTGGTTGACACTTAGTGTCAATACAAAAAGACGTTTTGAGCCTAATTGAGGCTGGCGTCGGCGTCGTTTTCAGACAGAATGCCGAATCGGCGCAGTTTGACGTAGAGGCTTTGGCGTGACAGCCCCAGCATTTCAGCCGCAGATGCCCGGTTGTTGTGCGTCAATTCAAGTGCCGCTTCAATGCAGAGCCGCTCGATGGTGTCAACCGTTTCGCCAACGATATCCTTGATCGGTCGCCGCCCAACCAACTGGGACAGTTCGGCGAATGGCGCGGGCAATGTTTGCGTGGTGCTGTTGGCTTGAAGGCGCCGATCCATGTCTCTCACGAAGAACGCGTACATGGGCTCCGGTTTTGACAGGTAGACGGCGGATACCTCCACGGGCAGCGTCATGCCTGACAGTGTTTTGAGTTCCGTGGCGAAATTTCGAACAGGCAGTTGCTGTTTCAGAGAGGTGTTGAAAACGCCCCAGTCAACCGAGCCCCTTGATAACCACCGCTCGAGGGATTGTCCAATAACCTGTGATGGCGCGGTTAAACCGAACAGCGCCATGCCTTCCTCGTTGATGCTTTTGACGGTACCGGTCGGATCCGTCAAGACCCAGCCATCCGGGAAATTCTCCATCGCGGTACTCAGCACAAGTGCGGTATCGCTGTTGTCTGGCGTCGGACTGGCTGCCGTCTGGCGATTCAAGCGAATGAGAAATTGCGCGCCCCCCTCTTGCCTGAACACAATGGCCGAGACCGTCACCGCAGTGGGGGCGTTGGCGAGTTGTGCCGCGCACATTTCGACACGGCCCGTCGCCAGTGCGGTTCGCAGCAATGACTCGACATCGGCAGTGGTTTGGGCGTTGAAGCACTCGCGAAAGTCGCGCCCAACCAGTCGTTTGCTGGCGTCTTTAAGTAAGGTTTGGACGCCCATGTTCGCCTCGACAATGCGACTTGATTTGGTGTCCACCATGAGTACCGCCTCGGGCGATGACTCAAACAGAACGCGGTAGCGGGCTTCAATATGACGCAAGCGCAGGTAATCTCGCTCGACAGATTGCTGTGTTTCAACCAAGCGACGCTGCAACTCAGCGAGGCGCTCAAGGTTGCGTCCAACGGCCAGGCGTTTGTTGCCGGCGAGCGGGACGGTAATGTATTGAATCGCGGCCTCATTACCCGATGGCGTCGGGTGGTTGACATGGCGCCAGGTGAGATCCGATGGGTCGCGGTCCGGTGCCAACAACTCCTCGATTTTCTTTTTGCTCTCCACCGTGACGGTGTCCACCCAGCGTTTGCCCATCCAGCTCTGACAGCCAAGCGCAGCCATCATGTCTTGTCCGGTAGACACAACCTCAATCACGCCATTCGATGCGATCGTCAAACTGACGTCCGACACGGCGCCCAATAGCGCTGAAAATGTCGATGTATCGAGGTCTTTGGGGTTCATTCTGCCGTTCTGTGTCTACTGCGGTAAGCCGTTGGTAAGCGGTGTAGTGCGTAGCTTACACCCAATCAAGTCCACTTTCGGCCCTCTTATATAAGTGATGAGTGATACGTCAGGCGCTGATCGGCCCGATCGTGGCGGCGGCGTCTTGCGTAACGATTGAGACGGCGGACAGGGCGTCGCCCGTTAGCAGCCGTGTGCCAGGCCATGTGAGTAGGTCGGGTGTCAGATTCGCCATCGCACCGCCCACGTATGTGTGTAAGTTTGGGTTGGCGCAGGCGGATAGCAGATCGGGTAACGCCGCTGAGATGGCTGCCAATTGGCGGTCGGTCGAGATCGACAGCATCACCGCATCGAACCAGTCAGCTTGAAAGGTTTGCTTGAAGTCCTCAATGTCGGCGGGGGTCGCCAGCGTGACGCACCAGCCTTCGCGACGCAAAAATTCACTCAACATGAAAGACCCCAGCGTGTGTTGCGCGCCCGGTTCGGTCATGACCAAAACGCACAGGCCATTGGGCTCAGCGGCGCCCTCGGCAAGGAAGCTCGCGCTGAATTCGTGCATCAACGCCTGTAAATGTGACACGGCAATCGTGATGTGGACGAAGTCGACTTGATCAGCCGACCACTGGGTGCCCAGTAACCGTGCCGCAGGGGCGAAACCGTTGAGATAAATTTCAGCCAACGACTGGCCCTGACGATGCCAGCTCGTTACCAGGTTGCGCGCGTGTTCAAGGCTTTTAAGGCTGGCTTTCGCGAGGGCAGCAATCTGCAGCGCACCGGGGTGTGCATCGGGATCGAAGGTGGTCCCCCCAACCAATCTGGGACTGCTTTCTGGCGATAGCCGCGCTTTTAAAGCCTCATCTTGTGGCTCCCAGAGCGGACTGTACGGCCGCCCCGTCTTCTCGAATTTGAACTGAGCCACATCGTTCACCTGTGTTTGAAACGGACTGGACAAGTTTCACGCAATTTGTCTAGGACTGCATTAAGTGTAAACCCTATATAACAAAGATAGTGTCAGTTTGTATTGACACATGATGTGTCAGACCGTAAAGTGACCTCAGTTCTCGTGAATAAAAGGTCCGACATGCCGTTTTCCCCACCATCGCTCTTGTACACGCCGGCGCAGCGCGCTCGGCGCGATGCGACGCGTTGGACGCTGGTTCAGGGGATCTTGGCACCCGTCCAGTTCATTGTCTTCTTGGTCAGTCTTTATCTGGTTGTAGACAGTTTGAAAACGGGCGCCAACACCGATTGGGCGTTGGCCTCGGTCGTTGTGAAGACCTTGGTGCTCTACGCCATCATGGTGACGGGCGCGATCTGGGAAAAGGTCGTGTTTGGGCAGTACCTATTTGCCCCCGCTTTTTTCTGGGAAGACGTCATCAGCATGCTGGTGTTGGCCCTCCACACGGCTTATTTGTGGGTGTGGTGGCAGGGCGTTTGGTCTGCACCGTCGCAGTTGTGGTTGGCGTTGGCCGCCTACGCGACGTACGGCGTCAATGCCGCGCAGTACATCCGGAAATTGCGGATGGCGCGTTTGCAAAAATCGGTTGAGCCCGTTGGCCCCGCGGGTGCACAGGTGAGCGTATGAGCCCCGTAATTCCCATCCAAGCTGAGACGACCATGGGTTGTACCGACGTGGCACCGCTCGTACAGCGGGGTCAGCGTGAGGTGTTTTGTGGCCTGACAGGCATCATTTGGCTGCATCGGAAAATCCAGGATGCGTTCTTCTTGGTTGTTGGCTCACGCACGTGTGCCCACCTGATTCAGTCGGCCGCCGGCGTGATGATTTTTGCTGAGCCTCGATTTGCGACAGCCATCATTGATGAGCGTGATTTGGCGGGGCTGGCGGATGCCAATGAGGAGCTCGACAAGGTCGTCAATCAGTTATTGGCGCGTCGCCCAGAAATCAAGTTGCTGTTCTTGGTTGGGTCATGCCCATCTGAGGTGATCAAGCTCGACTTGTCGCGCGCTGCAACGCGGCTATCGGCGGTGCATTCACCCAGCGTTCGTGTCTTGAACTATTCGGGTAGTGGCATCGAAACCACCTTCACGCAGGGCGAGGATGCCTGTTTGGCCTCAATGGTGCCCGGCCTGCCGAGCCCGACAAGCACTGCCCCGAAAGAGTTGTTGGTGGTCGGTACGTTGGCCGATGTGGTGGAGGATCAATTCATCCGTCTGTTCAAAGAAATGGGCATTGAGCGGGTTCGTTTTTTCCCACCCCGGCGTGCCGACGACCAAGCACCCATTGGCCCCAACACCCGCCTCTTATTGGCGCAACCATTTTTGGGTGACACCGCGCGGGTGCTGCAGGCCCGAGGTGCCACCCTTTTGCAGGCACCGTTCCCACTGGGCGTTGAGGGCACAACGGCTTGGTTACAAGCCGCGGCAGCCGAATTCGGCGTGTCCGCTGAGCGCTTCGAAGCCGCTATCGCTGCACCCGTGGCCCGAGCCAAGGCGTCCCTCGGCCGTGAGCGCGCGCACCTCGAAGGGAAGCGAATTTTCTTTTTCCCTGACTCTCAGCTCGAGATTCCGCTGGCCCGATTCCTCGCCCGCGAGATGGGTATGACGCTGTTGGAGGTGGGGACGCCCTACCTTCATCGCCAGCACATGGCCATGGAATTGGCGATGTTGCCCGCCGCCACTTTCTTATCCGAAGGACAAGACGTGGAGAAGCAGTTGGATCGTTGCCGCGCGTCAAATCCAGACATGGTGGTGTGTGGCCTGGGTCTTGCCAACCCGCTGGAGGCCGATGGCATCACAACAAAGTGGGCCATTGAGCTCGTATTCACCCCCATACAGGGGTATGACCAGGCGGGTGACTTGGCGGCTTTGTTTGCCAGGCCGCTGGTGCGCCGAATGCGTTTGGCTGCTTAAGGATTACCGATCATGCAACTCACGCTCTGGACTTACGAAGGCCCGCCCCATGTGGGTGCGATGCGGATTGCAACGGCGATGGAAGGCGTGCATTACGTGTTGCACGCACCGCAAGGTGACACCTATGCCGATCTGCTGTTCACCATGATCGAGCGTTTAAAAAAACGCCCACCGGTGACCTACACCACTTTTCAGGCGCGTGACTTGGGCGGCGATACGGCCGAGCTCTTTAAGACGGCCGCTCGTGAGGCCTTTGAGCGTTTTTCCCCCCAAGCCATGTTGGTGGGGTCGTCTTGCACCGCAGAGTTGATTCAGGATGACCCGGGTGGTCTGTGCAAGGCACTCGACTTACCCGTACCCGTCGTTGCCTTGGAGTTACCGTCATACCAACGAAAAGAAAATTGGGGCGCCTCCGAGACCTTCTATCAACTGGTGCGTGCATTGGCAAAGCCCAACGAGGCGACGATCCCACGCTCCCCCGGTGCCAAACCACGTTGCAACATTTTGGGTCCGACCGCGTTGGGCTTCCGCCACCGTGATGACCTGAAAGAAATCAGCAAACTCTTGATGGACATGGGCATCGACATCAACGTGGTTGCGCCCCTGTCAGCCACACCTGCTGACATCGGGCGCCTGAGTGATGCCGATTTCAACGTCGTGCTGTATCCCGAAATCGCCACACTCAGTGCCCAGTGGTTGGAGCGAAATTTCAAGCAGCCATTCACCAAAACAATCCCAATCGGTAACAACGCCACGCGTGACTTCATTGCAGAGGTCGCTCGCTTGGCGGGTATCGACGCAGACGTTGCCTTAGCGGGCGCCGTGGCGCGTGCCGCTTGGTATGCCCGATCTGTGGACTCAACCTACCTCACGGGCAAACGCGTGTTCGTCTTTGGTGATGCCACACACGCAGTGGCCGCGGCCAAAGTAGCGGCCCAAGAGATGGGTTTTACGGTGGTGGGTATCGGCACCTACAGCCGCGAATTTGCACGCGAGGTTCGCGCCGCGGCCAGTCTCTACGGCGTTGAGGCGCTCATCAGCGATGACTACCTCGAGATCGAGGCCCGCATTGCCGAGTTGAACCCTGAGCTGGTCTTGGGTACCCAAATGGAGCGCCATATCGCAAAGCGTCTCGGTGTGCCTTGTGCCGTCATTTCGGCACCGGTGCACGTGCAAGATTTCCCTGCCCGTTACTCGCCACAGATGGGCTTCGAGGGCGCCAACGTGTTGTTCGACACATGGGTTCACCCACTGATGATGGGGCTGGAGGAGCACCTGATCGGGATGTTCCGTGGTGACGCCGAATTCCACGAGGATGCCGCGCCGTCGCATTTAGGTGGTGGCGTGCATGCCCCTGTTGCCGTCGTTTCGCCGGAGACCAACAGCCAAGCCCCCATCACGATTGCGAACTGGGATGCAGGTGCCGAAAAAGAATTGAAGAAGATACCGTTTTTCGTCCGCAGTAAGGCGCGCCGGAACACCGAGGCATATGCCTTAGAACGCGGCGTGGCGTTGATCACGACGGAGACCCTGTATGAGTCAAAAGCTTATTACTCGGGGCATTGAATCCAAAGCACGTGATACGACGCCTATTCGCGTCGTCGTGGTCACCATGGATACGCACTTCGCCAGTTCGTTCGTGCGCGCCGACGCGACGCTTCGCCGCGATTACCCCGGTTTGAACTTGCGCATGCATGCGGCGTCTGAGTTCGCGGGTAATGAGGCGCTGATTGAGGCCTGCCGCTCGGATATCGCAGCGGCGGATATCGTGATTTGTGGCATGTTGTTTTTAGAGGATCACTTTCTGCCGATCCTGCCTGACTTGCGCGCGCGACGCATGCACTGTGACGCGATGATTTGTTTGGCCAGCGCCACGGAGGTCACGCAGTTAACGCGCCTTGGTAAGTTCGATATGAGTAAGCCTGCCAGCGGCCCAATGGCACTGCTTAAAAAGTTGCGGGGCAACAAAGAGAAATCACAAACCGGTGGCGCTGCACAGATGAAAATGTTGCGGCGCTTGCCACAGCTGCTGCGTTTCATTCCTGGCACGGCTCAAGACGTTCGCGCCTATTTCATTACCCTCCAGTACTGGTTGGGAGGGTCGGATGAGAACCTGCTGAATCTGGTTCGCCATACGGTTGACTGCGCCGCACAGGGCGAGCGTGCCCGATTGCGCGGGACGGTCAAAGTATCGCCACCTGTGGACTACCCCGAAGTGGGTGTTTACCACCCCCGAATGGAAGGGCGCTATAGCGAGGATGCATCTGAATTGCCAAAGCCGTCCGGTGCGCCTGCGCTCGGCACGGTGGGTGTGTTGCTGCTGCGTTCCTACTTACTTTCGAAAAACTCTGGGCATTACGACGGCGTGATTGCCGCCCTGGAGGCGCGTGGATTGCGCGTCATCCCCGCTTTTGCTGCGGGCCTTGATTCACGTCCCGCGATTGACGCCTTCTTTATGAAGAACGGTCGTGTCGCTGTTGATGCGGTTGTGTCTTTGACTGGTTTTTCATTGGTGGGCGGGCCCGCCTACAACGATGCGAAGGCAGCGGAGGCCGTCTTGGCATCTCTGGATGTGCCGTACGTTGCAGCGCATCCGGTGGAGTTTCAAACGCTTGACCAATGGGGCGGCTCCGATCGTGGCCTGTTGCCGGTTGAGAACACCATCATGGTCGCCATTCCTGAATTGGATGGCTCGACCAGCCCGATGGTTTTTGGCGGGCGACCCGGTGCCGCTGGCGTAACGTGCACGGGCTGTGAGCACGCTTGCACCTTTGAGGCGAGCAACAACACCCAGGACATGCACTCGTGTCCAGAGCGGGCCATGATGCTTGCAGCGCGGGTCAAAAAGCTGATTACTTTGAAGCGCAGTGAGCGTGCCAAGCGCCGCGTGGGTATTGTTTTGTTTAATTTCCCACCCAATGCCGGCAGCATCGGCAGTGCGGCGCACCTGTCTGTTTTTGAGTCGCTGTGGCACACCTTGTCCGCCATGGCTGCACAGGGATACAGCGTGGATGTACCGCCGACGGTGGATGACCTTCGCGATGCACTGTTGCACGGTAACGCCGCGCAATACGGGGCAAACGCCAACGTACACACCTTGATATCCGCTAACGAGCATGTGCGCCGGGAACGTTGGCTGACAGAGATCGAAGCACAGTGGGGGCCGGCCCCCGGGCGCCAGCTGACCAATGGTCGAGATATCTTCGTTCTTGGCAAGCAGTTTGGTAACGTCTTGGTGAGTGTTCAACCTGGCTTTGGTTACGAGGGCGATCCGATGCGCCTTTTGTTTGAGAAGGGTTTAACGCCGACGCATGCCTTCTCCGCTTTTTATCGTTACTTGCGCGAGGACTTCGACGCCCATGCGGTACTGCACTTCGGCACCCATGGCGCACTCGAATTCATGCCGGGCAAGCAGTCGGGCATGGCTGGTAACTGTTGGCCCGATCGTCTGATTGACGACCTGCCGAATATCTATTTTTACGCGTCCAACAACTCATCAGAGGGTGCCATTGCGAAGCGCCGATCTGGTGCGACCTTGGTGAGTTACTTGACGCCCCCAATCGCGCAAGCCGGCCTTTATAAGGGCCTCAACGAGTTGAAGGCGAGCCTGGAGCGGTGGCGTTTCCTTGAGCCCGACAACGCTGAGCGCCAAACAATGGCCGATACGATTCAAGCTGAAGCGGCCGCACTTGACTTGGTGCCCGCCCAACCCGTTTGGTCGTCCACGTTATCTGGCGATGCGCTTGAAAAGTCGGTCATGCACTTGTCGGCCGCTGTCCTTGAGCTGGAGTACACGCTCATTCCGCACGGTTTACATGTGGCTGGTCGCCCCCTCAGCGAGGCGCAGCAGATCGACATGCTGTTAGCCATGGCACAGGCCAGTCATGATGTGGCACTCGACCGTAACGCTGTGGCGGCCATGGTCAGCGGGCAGACCCCAGCAAAAGCCCTCGCCACTGCGGGCTTGCCGTCTGACCACTACAGCTTGACAGCGCTCATGGGTCTGGTTGAGCCGTGTGCGCATCTCGCCGTCGACACCGAGGTCAGCGCGCTGCTCCACGCGCTCGATGGGCGCTACGTGCGTCCGGCGCCGGGCGGTGATATTTTGCGCACGCCCGCGGTTCTGCCAACGGGCCGAAACATTCATGGCTTTGACCCCTTCCGCATTCCCAGTGCCCTCGCGGTGCGCGATGGCAAGCAGCAAGCCGAGCTACTCATTCAACGGCACTGCGCTGACGGCACCCCGTTGCCTGAGTCGATTGCGATGGTCCTGTGGGGTAGCGACAACTTGAAAAACGAAGGGGCGCCGATTGCGCAGGCACTGGCACTCATGGGCGCCTTGCCGCGCTTCGATAGTTACGGACGGATCGCCGGAGCGACTTTGATTCCGCTGGAAGAACTGGGTCGTCCGCGTATTGACGTGGTGATGACGCTTTCCGGCATTTTCCGTGACCTTATGCCGCTGCAGATTCGCTTGTTGGCAGACGCCGCGTATCTGGCCGCATCAGCGGATGAACCGCTGGAAATGAATTGGATTCGTAAGCATGCGCTGGCCTATCAGGCCACACATAACTGCTCTTTAGAGACCGCTGCGTTGCGCGTCTACGGTAACGCAGAGGGCGCATATGGCGCCAACGTCAACAATCTGGTTGAGAGCAGTCGCTGGGATCAAGAGGAAGAATTGGCGGAAACCTATAAGCGGCGGAAAGGCTTCGCTTATGGACGAACCGGCCGAGCCGTTCAACACACAGCGCTGCTGCAAAGTGCACTTGCTGATGTGCAGCTGACCTATCAAAACCTCGATTCAGTCGAGTTGGGCGTGACCACGGTTGACAACTACTTTGATACCTTGGGGGGCATCACGCAGGCTGTCAAAGTCGCACGGGGTGGTCAGACGCCACCGGTTTACATCGGTGACCAAACAACAGGCAATGCGGCCGTACGCACACTGGACGAGCAAGTTGCGCTGGAAACACGAACCCGCATGCTTAACCCCAAGTGGTACGAGGGGATGCTTGAGCACGGGTATGAAGGTGTGCGGCAAATCGAGACCCACATGATGAACACGATGGGTTGGTCCGCCACAACGGGTCAGGTTCAGCCCTGGGTCTACAAGCAGTTATCAGAGACCTTCATGCTCGATCCAGCCATGCGCAATCGCCTGGCGCAATTGAACCCAACAGCTTCCGCGCGTGTTGCCAATCGATTAATTGAGGCTTCCGAGCGCAATTATTGGCAGCCCGATGCTGAAACCTTAAATGCCCTTCGCCTTGCAAGCGAAGAACTAGAAGATCGCCTTGAAGGCGTTTTTGAGGGAGTCCATGTATGACGGTTGAAACTTTACCTTTCCCGACGGTGCGTAAAAGCTCGAAATTAGACGGTGAGGGAAGCGTTCAAGTGCAGCTCGACCCCAACGTCAAGATCGGCAACGCCAAGGTGTTTGCGATATACGGCAAGGGGGGTATCGGCAAGAGCACGACCTCCTCGAACCTATCGGCCGCTTTTTCCAAAATGGGTAAACGGGTGCTGCAAATTGGTTGCGATCCCAAGCATGACAGCACGTTCACGTTGACGAAGAAGATGTTGCCAACGGTGATTGATGTGCTTGAGACGGTTGACTTCCACGCTGAGGAGTTGCGTGTTGAGGACTTCGTCTTTGAAGGCTACAACGGTGTGATGTGTGTTGAGGCGGGCGGTCCACCGGCTGGAACAGGCTGTGGGGGCTACGTGGTGGGACAGACCGTCAAGTTACTCAAGGAGCACCATCTCCTAGAGGACACCGACGTCGTGATTTTCGACGTTTTAGGTGATGTTGTGTGTGGCGGCTTTGCCGCACCCTTGCAGCACGCCGACCGCGCAATGATCGTAACGGCCAACGACTTCGACTCTATTTTTGCGATGAACCGAATCGTTCAGGCGATTGGTGCCAAGGCGAAAAACTACAACGTCCGGCTGGGCGGCGTCATTGCCAACCGAAGTGCGGCGACCGACCAGATCGACAAATACAACGATCAGATTGGCCTCAAGCTGGCTGCCCATTTCCCCGACTTGGATGTGATCCGGCGGAGCCGCTTGAAAAAGTCAACGCTTTTTGAAATGGAATATTCGCCCGAGCTTGAGGCTGTCCAAAAAGAGTACATGCGCCTGGCTGCCAACCTCTGGACGGGTGGTGAGAAATACTCAGCGGTACCCATGAAAGACCGCGACATATTTGACCTCCTGGGTTTTGATTAAGCGGGCCTGACATGAACGACATGACCTACGAGCGACGACGCAGCGAAATCGAGCATTACTTTGACCGCACGGCAGTGGCGGCATGGGAAAAGCTGACCTCGGACGCGCCCGTTGGTCGCATTCGTGAGTCGGTGCGCGCGGGCCGCGATCAAATGCGTTCGATGCTGTTGGAATGGCTGGGCGAAGATCTGACGGGTAAGCGTATTTTGGACGCGGGTTGTGGCACAGGTGCTTTGGCCGTTGAAGCGGCGCGGCGCGGTGCAACGGTGGTGGCCATTGACCTCTCCCCAACGCTGGTCGATTTGGCGCGCGAGCGGATGCCGCATGATGTCGCCGATCGCATCACGTTTACCAGTGGTGACATGCTGGCGCCAGCTTTGGGCGAGTTCGATCATGTGGTGGCGATGGACTCCATCATCCACTACCAAACAGAGGATGCTGTTGACGCCCTGTCGCAGTTATCTGAGCGCACGCGTCAATCCATTCTCTTTACCTTTGCGCCGCGTACACCGCTCTTGGCCGCCATGATTTCGGTGGGGCGTCTGTTGCCAAAGCGCGATCGTGCCCCCTGGTTGGAGCCGATGTCAGAGAAACGCATCGCTGACTTGATGGACAGCCACGAAGCCCTTGCTGACTGGGCTAGCGCGCGGACACACCGGGTATCCAGTGGTTTCTATAAGTCGCAAGCGATGGAGTGGGTGCGGATATGAGAGCCAAGACCTTTTCGAAATTCGCCAAGCAGATACCGCTCAGTTGGCTGCCGTTCGCGGATGCGGCGAGCGCAGATTTGCCGTGGGCTCGGTTGTTGCGTTTGTCACTGTTCAAGTTCACGATGGGCGTCACCACCGCACTCATGATCGGGACGCTCAACCGCGTCATGATCGTCGAGTTGGGGGTTGCCGCATGGTTGGTCTCCATGATGTTGGCGCTGCCGTTATTGGTCGCGCCGTTTCGCGCCGTGACTGGCTATCGCTCGGACGTGCATGTCTCGGCGTTCGGCTGGCGACGTGTCCCGTACATGTGGGGCGGTACCCTGATTCAGTTTTTGGGTCTGGCGGTCATGCCCTTTGCTTTGTTGGTGTTGTCGGGAGGGGGTGCGGTTGCCGTTCCCTCGTGGGTCGGTCCTGGGGCAGCAGCGATTGCTTTTTTGATGGTCGGTGCAGGATTGCAAACCTCGCAAACAGCGGGGCTTGCATTGGCCACAGACCAAGCCAGTGAGGAAACCCGCCCGCGTGTGGTGACGATGCTCTACACCATGCTCCTGGTGGGCGCCGTGAGTGGCAGTTTGATTTACAGCTATCTGTTGGCGGACTTCACCCCTGAAATATTGGTTCAGGTGGTGCAAGGCACAGCGATGGCTGTTTTGGTGTTGAACGCCATTGCTTTGTGGAAGCAAGAGGCGCGCAACCCACAACGTGTTGCCGCGATGCGAGCCGAGGTTCGCCGCCCCTTTAAAGATGCTTGGGCTGACTTCGTCGCGTTGCCGCAAGCCAAGCGCTTTTTGTTTGCGACCGCACTCGGAACCATGGCCTTTCACATGCAAGACATTGTGTTGGAGCCATATGGTGGCGAAATACTGCACCTCAGTGTCGGCGCGACCAGCGCATTGACGGCGATGCTTGCCACAGGCGGGTTGATGGGTTTTTATGTCGCGGGGCGACAGTTGGCCAAGCAAGTGGATCCGATGCGAGTGGCCGCATACGGTTTGTTGGTTGCATTGCCAGCTTTCTCAGCGGTCATTTTCTCCGCACCGATGGCAGCCGGTTGGCTGTTCCGCTTGGGAGCCCTTGGTATCGGCCTGGGTGGCGGCCTGTTCGCTGTGGGCACCCTGTTCACTGCGATGCGGATCGAGAAGGCCTATGTCGGCCTTGCCCTGGGTGCCTGGGGTGCCGTGCAGTCAGCCTCTGCTGGGATTGCGATGTTCTTGGGTGGTGCGTTACGCGACACCATGACCAGCGTGACCACACAGGGCGTTTTGGGAACGGCACTCACTGACCCATCCGTCGCTTACAGCATGGTTTACCACCTCGAGATGCTGTTGCTCTTCCTGACACTTGTGGCGGTTGGCCCCCTCGTTAAGCGCCGCCCATTTTCTGCTTTCCACCCCGCTCAGCCCCTCGGTTTAACCGAGTCACGCATTTAGTTTTTTACAAGGAGAAGTCGCTATGCAAACCGTTGGAAACATAACCGGCTACATCGATGTGGCGCAACTGCTGTTGTATGTGTTTTGGATCTTTTTCGCCGGTCTGATTTATTACCTCGCACGCGAAAGCCACCGTGAGGGCTACCCCATGGAGTCGAGTAGCAACAGCCGAGTCGTGGTTAAGGGATTCCCGATCCCTGAGCCAAAGACCTTCCTGTTGGAGGGCGGGCGCAAAGTCACAGTACCTGATTTGTCTCGTGGTGAGCCTGATTACCAAGCCGTTGCCACCGGTAGCAGCTCGGGTGATCCCATTGAGCCGTCAGGTAACCCCATGTTGGCAAGCGTTGGGCCAGGTGCCTACACAACGCGTGAGGATGTGCCTGAAATGTCATCACACGGCAAGCCACTGCTCCAGCCCTTGCGACTGGCAACCGACTACAGTGTCGCGCCTCAGGATGTTGACCCTCGTGGTCTACCCGTGATGGCCGGTGATGGCAAGCAGGGCGGTACGGTGCGTGACATCTGGATTGACTCAGCCGAGATGATGTTCCGCTATCTCGAGGTCGAGGTTGCCGGTGGTCGCCATGTCCTTCTGCCCATGAACTTTGCACTCATTCGTCGCAATCAAATTGAGGTCGAGTCGGTCTACGCCCGCCATTTTGCTGAGGTGCCCGCGCTCAAACACCCCGACCAGATTACCAAGTTGGAAGAAGAAAAAATCAGTGCCTTCTACGGTGCAGGGACCTTCTACGCAGACCCCAAGCGCACGGAACCGTTGATTTAAAAAAACGTTGAGGAATGACTATGCCAATCGAGAACTTGGGTCACGAACACGAATTTGAGCCGCAGTATGGGTTGCCCGAACGCCTGCCGCCAAATGAGTATTTAGTCTGGCAAGGATCCCCTGATGTCGGCATGCTCGCGACATCGGCCTTTCACATCAGGAAGCTGGCGATCTACTTTGTTGGGCTGGCCGTCCTTTGCGTCTGGTTGGCAGTGCAAAAAGGTGCGGACGTGATGGGCTTGGTTGATGCCGTTAAGTGGGTTCTCCCGCTCGGCATCATCACGCTATTAACGGTCTGGTGGCTGGCCTACATGACCGCTCGGACAACGGTTTACACGATCACCAATCGGCGGGTGGTTTTGCGTGTGGGGATTGTGTTGACCGTGACCTTTAACCTGCCCTTGCCCCAAATCGCCTCGGCTGACATACGGAAACTAGACGATGGTTTTGGTGACATCACCTTGGCGCTCAAGGGCGCGGACCGCATCGCTTGGATTCACCTTTGGCCCAGCGTGCGTGCGTGGCGTATTCGCAAGCCGGAGCCAACTCTGCGCGCCATTCCAGACGCGCAAGCGGTCGCTGCGAAGTTGAGGGACGCATGGACACACAACACAGGCATGGCTGCAAACGCCACCACTGAGCAGGCCAATTCCACGCGCGGCGTTCCTGGTTTTCAAGTGAGCCCAACATGAGTCATACCCAAACCAACACCGCTCAAAAGCCATTGGCGCCGGATACCTTTCCGCGTTTCATTTTGTATTTTGCTGCGGCCATGATTGCCTTTTCATTGCTGTCCGTTGGTTTGGTACGAATCACTGGGAATGGCCCCGACCAAATCGCAGCGAAGCCCGTGGCTCAGCGCGCGCTCATTTTCAAAGACGATGCGAGCGGCGGTGTCAGGGTTATCGATGGTCAGTCTGGCGCCACCTTGGCCGTTCTTCAGGGCGAGCAGGGCTTTGTTAGGGGCGCGCTTCGCGCGCTGACCCGCGAACGATACGCGCGGGGTATTGGGTCGGATCAGCCGTTTGAGCTGATCGCGCGGGCGGGTGGGGACCTGACGCTATTTGATCCCCGAACGGGTCAGCGCGTTGAATTGGCCTCCTTTGGGCCCACCAATGCGGGGGAGTTTGGGCGCTTCCTCACAGGACAGGCGACGCAGTAGACCTTTGATTTTTGTGAACGCGAGATAAACGGAGAAAACAATCATGCAAGCAACGACTGCCATTGACAGTGCCGAAAAAGCATCCCAAAAAGCAGTGGAAAGCACCATGCTGAGCCCCCGGTTTTACACAACCGACTTTGATGCAATGGATCGGCTCGACATGTCGCCGGTACGCGCTGATTGGGACAAGATGATGGCGGAGTACGAGGGTGATAACAACCATGATCACTTTCAGCGCGACGAACAATTCGGTGTTGAGCTCGCGGAACGTTTCGAACAGGTTCGGCCAGAAATGCGCCAGGAGTTTTTGGATTTCTTAATTTCGTCGCTCACCTCTGAGTTCTCCGGATGCATCCTTTACAACGAAATTTTTAAAAACGTAAAGAACCCCGACATCAAGCAATTGATGCGCTACATGGCGCGCGATGAGTCACGCCATGCCAGTTTCTTGAATCAGTCACTCAAGGACTTTGGTCTGGGGATTGATTTGGGTAATTTGAAGCGTACCAAGGCGTACACCTACTTCAAGCCGAAATACATTTTCTACGCCACCTACCTGTCCGAGAAAATCGGCTACGCCCGCTACATCAGCATTTATCGGCAACTCGAACGCCATCCCGAGAAGCGATTTCATCCGATTTTCCGATGGTTCGAGCGGTGGTGTAACGACGAGTTCCGCCATGGCGAGTCGTTCGCCTTGATCATGCGGGCACACCCCCATCTGCTTCAGGGTGCCAACGTGTATTGGATTCGCTTCTTCTTGGTTGCCGTGTACGCAACGATGTATGTGCGTGATCACTGTCGCCCCATGCTCCATGAAGAGATGGGATTGGACTCAACGGCCTATGACTACGAGGTCTTCCGTATCACAAACGAGATCACCAAGCAGGTTTTCCCTGTCAGTTTGGATATCGACAATCCGGCGTTTAAAGCCTGTATGTCTCGCCTGTTTTTTGTCCAACAACAAATGGATGCCGCGAAAGCACGCGGCGGTTTGCTGGGTTGGATGCAACGGGGCCGTTGGGCGGTATCGGGTGCGCTGACGTTTGCGCGACTTTATTTTCTGCCAGTCAATCACCATGCGCTTCCAGAAGAGGTTCGTATGGCACCCGCGTGGTAGGCGGCGCATTCGCCATGATTGAAAGCCTTTGATGACCGATGTGAGCATTGCCCTCGGATTTGCAATTTTTACCTGGTGGTTTAGCACTGGGATTGTGATTCTGCTCAATCGCATGTCAAAGACGGCGATCGTGATGAGCTTATTCATCTCATCACTTTTGTGTGCCGGTGCCTTGATTGGTTTGGCCCACACCGCGGATCAAACCACGGTCACTGCCAGCTACTGTGCATTCACGTGTGCCTTATTGGCATGGGGTTGGAACGAACTGACATTCCTGACGGGTTGGATCACAGGGCCACAAAAGACGGCAATGGCTGCGGATACCGCAGGGTGGTCTCGCTTTTGGACATCCATGAAAGCGGTGGTTTGGCACGAGTTGGCGATTTTGATGGTGGGGGTTGCGATTGTGGCCATCACATGGGATGCGCCTAACCAAGTTGGCACCGCGACGTATCTGGTCCTGTGGGTGATGCGGACAAGCGCAAAGCTGAACCTATTTTTTGGTGTCCGAAACCTCAGTGAGGCCTTTTTGCCCACCCATCTGGCTTATTTGGAGAGTTTCTTTAAGCGTCGACCCATGAACGCCTTCTTCCCCTTCACGGTTCTGTTTGCGTGCGCCGGTTTATGGCAACTCATCAGTCATGCCAACAGTCCACTCACGGATGTGGCGGGGGTTGTTGGGACCGTCTTGGTCGGCACGATGTTGGCGTTAGCCATCGTTGAGCACCTGATGCTGGTTTTACCCGTCGATACCACCGCGTTGTGGCGTTGGGCAATCCGAAAACAGTCAACCAAAAACCTGGGCACGCCATGAGACATTTTGATGACGCAAGCGCGGGTGGTGGCAACGACAATCAGGCGGGCGCCTCGCGCGCGCCGACGGCCATTGTGATCGGTACCGGCTTTGGTGGTTTGGCGGCTGCCATCCGGTTGAGCGTAAAAGGCTACCGTGTCCAAATGCTAGAGAAGTTGGACGCGCCCGGTGGCCGCGCTTATGTGCACAAGCAAGACGGCTTCACCTTCGATGCAGGGCCGACCATCATTACCCTGCCGCATCTCATTGGTGAGCTTTTTGAGCTGTGTGGGCAGAACATGAAGGATCACGTTGATCTGCGGCTGATGTCGCCGTTTTATCGCATTCGCTTCGATGATGGCACCCACTTTGACTACAGCAACAACGATGACGAGATGCTGGATCAGATTGCGCGGATTAGCCCAGAGGATGTCGATGGGTTTAAGCGCCTCATGACCGCCTCTGAGAAATGCTTCCAGCTTGGTTTTGTTGAGCTCGGCATGGTGCCATTTGAGACGGTAGGTGATGTCGTCAAGGCAATGCCTAACTTGATTCGTATGAAAGCATGGCGCACCATTTACCAACTTGTGGCGTCTCACATCAAGCATCCAAAACTTCGGATCGTGATGAGTTTTCATCCGCTGTTGATTGGTGGCAACCCCTATTCAGTGACCTGCGTGTATGCGCTCATTCACTCGCTTGAGCGGCGTTGGGGCGTACATTCCGCCATGGGGGGGACCGGTGCGATTGTCAATGCGCTGGTGAAGCTACTCGAAGGGCGCAATGTGCCCATACGCTACAACGCGCCGGTCACTCAAATTCGTGTCAGCGATGGCAAAGCGCAGGGTGTTGAGCTGGCATCTGGTGAGTACCTGCCCGCTGATATCGTTGTGAGTAACGGCGATGCCGCTTGGACCTATCGCAACCTCATCGCACCCGCACACCGGAAGCACTGGACGGATCAGCGGATCGCTCGTGGGCGCTATTCGTCTGGGTTGTTTGTTTGGTATTTCGGTACCAACCGGCGTTATGAAGACGTACCGCATCACATGATGGTTTTGGGCCCTCGCTACAAAGGGCTGCTGCAAGACATCTTCAAAAAACACACACTCTCCGAAGACTTCAGTCTCTATTTGTATCGGCCAACAGCGACCGATCCGTCGCTGGCACCTGACGGGTGTGACAGCTTTTACGTGCTGTCTGTTGTCCCCAATCTGACCAGTGAAACGGATTGGCCTGCCGTTACCGAGTCATACAAAAACGCGATTGCAACGGCGTTGGAGGAGAGCGTCCTACCGAACCTGCGCGCGCATGTGGTGTCATCCAAGGTGACAACACCGCAGGACTTCCAGGATCGTTTGTGGTCATACAAGGGCGCAGGGTTTGGCCTTGAGCCGATCTTGGTTCAAAGTGCCTTTTTCCGGCCTCACAACCGAAGTGAGGATGTGGATGGCCTCTTTATGGTCGGTGCCAGCAGCCAACCCGGCGCGGGCGTCCCCAGTGTGCTGATGTCAGCAAAAATGCTTGAACAGGTGGTTCCCGATGTCAAATTACACGTATGACCTGGAGGCCTGTACCGCATTAATGCGCGGGGGGTCCAAGTCCTTTTTTGCCGCCTCGCGGCTCTTGCCCATACGCATGCGCGCCCCAGCCATTGCGCTGTATGCGTTTTGTCGGTTGGCAGATGATGCGATTGATAACGGCCATGACCAGCAGGCGGCCATGCGTGACCTCAAAGCCCGTCTCGCAGCCATTTATGCCGGTCGTCCCGGTACAGAGGATGCGGATCGGGCTCTCACGGTTGTCGTGCATCGCTATGCGATTCCCATCGGGTTGTTAGAAGCCCTGCTGGATGGCTTCCTATGGGATTCAGAGGGCCGCCGCTACGAGACATTGGCCGATGTAGAAGCGTATGGCGCCAGAGTGGCGGGCACCGTTGGCGCGATGATGTCGTTGATCATGGGGGCCGCGTCACAAACAGCCATTGCCCGTGCCAGCGAGTTAGGTGTCGCCATGCAGCTAACCAACATCGCCCGTGACATCGGTGAGGATGCACGAAACGGGCGCTTGTACGTGCCACGTACCTGGTTTCGGGAGATCGGCATGGATGCCGATGCTTGGTTGGCCAACCCGGTCTTTGATGCCAGGATAGCTGGCTTCACCCAACGATTGCTCCTTCGGGCGGATGCCCTTTACCGTCGTGGCGAATTCGGCTTGATTGAGCTGCCACGTGACTGTCGACCCGCCATCCAGGCCGCGCGGTTGGTTTATGCAGAGATTGGTGTGCAGCTCGCGCGCACAGGCCTGAACTCGATTGATCACCGCAGCGTGGTATCGACGCCGCGGAAGTTAGCCCTCATTGCGCGTGCGACAGCCACAGCGCTTAAAGCGCCCGCAGTTCCAGCGGTTCCGCTGAGTCCCGTTCCAGCCATTCACTATCTCGTCGATATTGTTAGACGTGATCGCGATGAGGTCGAGGATAGGGTCCCAACCGCTGTCCCTCATCGCAGCTTTGACGAGCGAATTGAATGGATGGTTGACCTCTTTGAGCGACTTGAGCAGCGTGGCCGCCCCGTGCGGTAGAACACATGTGGTTGAAAGCGGTTGAGGTTGGGGTTGTATTGATTGCCGGTATCGCATTCGCGATTTGGCAATTCCGAGACCTGCGAAAAGCCCGGGCGGAAACCGAGCGGCAGCGAACCGAAGACAAAAAATCGACAACGTCTGATGCAGATGAGCGCTAACCTCAAAGTCATTCATTTGGTTTGCGCGTGTCTCTTTTTAGGGAACGTGATTGTGAGTGGCATTTGGGCGGTACTGGCCGAGCGTACCCGTCAACATGCCATCATTCAGTTCAGTAATCGGGTGGTGTTGATCACCGACTTGTTCTTCACATTTTTCGGCTCGCTGGGCGTTGTTTGGACTGGCTTTGGTATGTCCGAGCGCTACGGTGGCTATCAGGGTCACCTCTGGATTCAGTGGTCGTATGGCTTATTGGCACTCTCGGGCTTGATATGGCTGTTTGTTTTGGTGCCCATTCAGTTGAAGCAACGTCAGCTCTTGATGAACACCACCGAGGTGTGTGATGCGTATTGGCGGCTCTCACGGATCTGGCAGATGGCGGGTGCTGTCGCAACCATTTTGCCGCTCCCGATCGTCTATTTCATGGTGACAAAATCTGTGTGACCCCTTCTGATGCGCTGACCGATAAGGTCGTTCTCATTACGGGCGCTGCATCAGGCATCGGCGCGGCAACCGCCATGGCGGTGGTTGCGCAAGGTGGGATTGCTGTTCTTGTTGACTGTGACGATGAGCCGCTGGCAGCCATTGCGCGGCAGTGCGGTTCGCGCGGATTCGCGTACGTGGCGGATGTGTCAGATTTGGCTTCTATGCGGGGGGCTGTGGAAGCGGTCATGGCGGCTTACGGTCGAATTGACGTGGTGTTTGCCAACGCGGGCATTGCGGCGTTTGGTCCGGTATCGCATGTTGATCCTGATGCATGGTGGCGATGCATGGAGGTGAATGCCCGTGGCGTCTTCAACACGGTTCGATGTGCGTTGGATGCTGTGAAAAAGCAGCGAGGCTACGTGTTGCTGAACGTGTCGATGTCGGCGCTGGCGCACGCGCCAGTGATGTCGGCCTACGCCGCAAGCAAGTCGGCGATCGAGGCCATGGGGAATGCGTGGCGCATCGAGTTGGCGGCACATGGCGTGGCGGTTGGCTTGGCATACGCCGGTTGGGTGCGCACGCCGCTGGTGACTGAAGGGGCACTGCATCCGGCTTTCTTGCGCTTGCGCTCGACCATGCCAAGCCTTCTCAACAAGGAAATTTCGGCCGCTGACGCCGCGCGCGTGATTGTTCGAGGAATGCAGCGCCGCACCCGGAGAATCTGGATACCGGGCTGGTTGCGGGTGCTGTTCGCGGTTAGAGCCCTGCTTCACATGCCGTTTGCGGAACGCGCGCTCGTCTCAGCAGCGCCGGACATTGAGCGGTTGTACTTGGAAGGTTTGGCCGCAGAGGGCGTCTTGGCGTCAAGCCTGGGTCCGCGTGAGCGATTGCGTACCCTAAGCCGTTTGGCACAGACATCAGGGCCGTCTCGGCATTCGCCAGGGGAGCATCAAACGGACGGGCAGGGAAACAAGGCGCGGGATGTCCAGTGACTCGTGCATCGCTGTGACGCTCTCACCCATCACGGTGGTTTTTAGCAGCGAGCGCGCATAAAACGGGGTGTCCTCAAGGGTGCTGATGATCTGCGGTGCACAACCCGCTTCGTTACGCATACCGCGCTTGATGCGCCAGCCTGACATGGGTAAGTCGTAGCGCTGGGCAGGGGTGAATGGGGTGGTGGCGCCGTTGGGGCTGAAGCGTTGCGCCACGACGCGATCGGGGCCGTGTTTCGGACGAACGTCATAAATCACACTCGTGTCACCGTTGGCCATTTCGCACCGGGCCCAATCCCAGTCCCTGAAGCCTTGTTCGATGGGCTCATCCCCCTCATTGGCATCCATGTAGGCATGGCCTTGCCAGTTGAGCTTTGGATTTTCCATCTTGACGTCAACCCGCGAACAAGGGGCAAGTGGGCCCCAGCGGTGTCGCCCCTCGTTATCGAGTGGTGTGACAAAGGTGCATAAGCCCTCGGGTCTGACGGTGACGCGACCGCGCACACGTTTCGGTATGGGCACATTGATCTCGTCGATATCAATGGTCAGGGTGTCGCCATGCCAATGCAGGTGACTGGGGCCGACCTGGAAGTGCCGCGCTGAACGGGCCACGTGTTGTGAACCGCGCTCTGTCATGGTCCAGCGGCGACCGCCACGACCGTATAAAGCCACATTGATGGCGCAGAAGTTTTCAGGCACAACATGGGCACCCTGCAGTCGACGTGCCAACGCGTAGTAGGGCGAAAACACGCTGCCAACGAAGGCGATGACCGTTAGACCGTAAGCGCCGCAGTCGCTTATCGCATCGACGTACCACCAGAGATAACCACCCGGCGGGACCGGGGTATCAAACCGAGGTCTGCCATCAGCGTCGCGGCCGCCAGTCGCCCAGACATCGCCGCCATCGGCACGCCCGGCCCCGGGTGAACGCTGCCCCCCGCTAGGTAAAGGCCGGGTATCTTGCTGCGCGCAGAGGGGCGATCGAACGCCGACAGCCAACCGTGGGTCGCTTGGCCGTAAAGCGCGCCCGAGCTGCCCGGAAACCGACTCGCAAAGTCCTGGGGTAAGGTTCGCACCGATTGGGCTGAGGACGCCTCGATCTCCAACCCACACCGGCGCATCATTTCGAAAGCGTTCTTTTCCCATTCCGTTATCTCCGACTCATTGGGTGCTGGCTCATCACCGTTGGCAGGGGCGTTGATTAAGCAGAGGATACGCTCAGCCTTTTCATGACCCAAGCCGTCGTCCTGACGATCTTGTGCACAGACGTAAACCGTCCCCTCTGAGGGGCGCTGGTGACGGTGAAAGATGTCTTCAAATTCACGTTGGTAGTCCCGATTAAAAAACACGTTGTGTCGAACCAGCGGGAACCCCTGAGTGCGCGCGTGCATGGCATACGTGACGGCTGACAACGATCGTTTGGCCACGGGTCGCGTGGGGAAGGGGCGCCTTAACGCATCCCCCAAAAGTCCCGCGCCCAACGCGGCAACATCGCCGTTGAAGACCACATGATCGGTCTCGATGAGCTCACCCGACGCCAGTTGAACGCCACTGACGCGGCCCCCATGCAGTGTGATTTTCTCGCACCGGGTGTTGTAACGCGCTTGAACGCCATTGCGTTCCCCCAGTTCCGCCATTGCTTTGGCGATCTGGTGCATACCACCCTTGACCGACCAAACGCCGTCCATTTCAACCTGCGCGACCAACATCAGCGTCGCAGGCGCAGACCATGGCGATGAGCCACAGTAGGTGGCGTAACGACCAAACAGTTGTTGTAAGCGGGCGTCATGGAAGTGTTGGCCCAGCTGGCGCCAAAGGCTGGCAAACGGGCCCAAGCCGGCGAGTGTGGCCAACCCGCGAGGCCCCAAATCGCTCACCATGCTGAGGAGAGTGGGGCGCTCGCTGCGAATATAGGGTTTCTCAAGGGTGTCATAAAGCGCGCGCGCTTGATCGCAGAAACCCAGAAAGCGACGTGCCTCTTGCGGACTGCTGAATCGCCCGATGGCCTCCGCCGACTGCGCGGGGTCGGCGAACAAGTCCAGCGTGCCCGGTTGACCGTCCCAGGCATGGCGGGCCAGCACATTGAGTGGCTCGAGCGGCAGAATTTCACTGAGTGACGTTCCCATTTCGGCCAACATCTGATCGAGGACCCAACGCATCGTGAACACGGTTGGACCGGCGTCGATGCCGTTGCCGTCAACATGGATTTGCCGGATTTTCCCACCCGGGGTCTCGGCACTTTCGAGCAGCGTGACCTGGAGGCCACGATGCGCCAAAACCAAAGCGCTGATCAGCCCGCCGATCCCTGCGCCGATCACTACAACGCGGCTACCGCGTGACCGTTTAGGCATATTGCTTTCCGCGCCACACACCATTCATGTGGATGGGCGTGAAGCGCGCAAACATGGATTCGGCAAAATATCGCTTTTGGTGAGCCACTTGAATCGCCTCAAGGTGAGGGCCTGTTCGGGCGTAGGCGTTCATGGCGTCAACGCTGTCCCATACGGTAAAAGTGGCTTGTCGGATTAAAGGCGCTTCGCCCAAACCCACCGCGAGTTGGCAGCCAGCGGATGATTCCAACGCGGTCTGTGAAGCGGGCGCGTAGCGCCAAAATGCGCGTGCTTTCGGCGGGCGGATGGATGCCCGGGTGAGTGCGGCGATCGGGCCCGTCTCGGGCGTACGGGTGGCAACGTCCAGCGCTTGACCATCCCACGTGCCTCGACAAGCGTAGGTTTGTAATGTGATGGTGAGGAGTTCGCTAGACCGTTCGCGGTAGGCAGCGACCTCATCGCTTCGGTTGAGAAAATACGCCGCTGCTGCCGCCGAATTGAAAAGCCCGAAAACACCTTGCCGCGACGCACTCGGCTTCAGACCAAAACCGCCCTCGTACCCGCTCCCTAAGATTTTCGAGAACAGCAGGCCGGGTGTTTGATTCAATGCAGCCGTTCCCTTGACCAAGCGAGACCATCCCCACAAGCGATGTGCAGGGGCGATATCAGCAAGCAGCAAAACAACGGTTTGGCTGGGTGTTTCAGAGTCTTTAGTCGGTGACATGCGTGGGTGCGTGATGGCAATAAAAAAGGACCTGCACCCAATAAGGTCCAGGTCCTTTTTGCCTCAAATCTTAAGGCTTACTGACCGTTTGCAGCTCAGGGTAGTGCTTGGCCATCTGCGCGCCATAAAGGGGCTTGAAGGCGCCTTGGTGGCAGGTGCTGCAGTTGACTTTTGCGACATCACCCTTGGGGCCCAGCCTTGACGCGGGGAACTGATCCGTGAGGGGAACGATGTAGTCGTTGTTGATTTCACGCGCCATCCGAATGCCGTACCACGAGGTGACACGCTGGGGGCGTGACTCTTCCCACGATTGGAAGGCTCGTGTGTTGTGACAGTAGGTGCAGTTCACGCCCAACGAGTCCGACATGTGCATCATCAGTGAGTAGGTCCACTCAGTTTGCTTCAATGAGGCACGGTTGGCGTTGCTGCTGACACCCGCCATCGCCTCGTTGCCGTTCACGCGGATGGGCAGTGCATCTTTCAAGTAGGGGGTGAAGGGGTCAAAGGGCAACGAACTCAAACCAGCCGCTTTCGTTGCGATGTTTTGGCCAGCCAAATCACCCAGCAGGCTGTTCACGTACTTGCGGTCTTTGGGTGCCATCCAAACCTGTTGAGGAATGTTGTTCCCGCGGTGGCAGGTATAGCAGGTGACACCGGTATCGGCGACGTGCGTCTTCCAGTCTTGGTTGACTTTTTGCGTCATCTGGATCATGCGTCGCGCAACGATCTTGGTGTACTTTGAGTCTTCCGCAAAGTTCTGAACGTTGTGGCAATACGCGCACCCCTCTTTGGGTGCCACCCACTCGGTAATCGACGTCATGTGGCGAACGAACTGCCCGACACTCAAGTCACCGAGAACCTGCACGTTTTGATACACCAGACTGGCCTTCGGGCCATCTGGCGAAGCCTCAGGTGCTGGCGCTGGCGCTTGGTTTAAAGCCGCTTCCTTCGCCAAAGTCCGTGGGTTGTAGACCTGCTCCATGCCGGTACCGCGGTAGCCGGTTTGGACCGTCACAATGGGTGGTCGTTCGCAAGCTGACAGCGTCACCACAGCGGCCAGCATTAAGGCGATTTTTGAAAAGAGTTTCATTATTTCGCTCCCATGAGTGCGGGGTCCATGACCGGGGCACCCTCTAATGGATAGGCGGGTACAACGCCGTGCTTGATGGACCACAGGTACCAGTTATCAACAACAGGGCCCGTTAACAGAATGCCGATACCACCAACCAGGGGACTCAGGACCGCGAACCACCACGCCCAGCGGTGGATCGATTCCATCGTGGCGTTAAAGCCCATGGTCCAGCGCCAGAAGAGGGCGGCGCGCTCAGAGGCGGTACCGCGGTCAACGATTTGTTCGATTTCGCGCTCGCCGCCGTAGCGGGTCACCGCCAGAATCGTGGCACCGTGCATCGCGAACAGCAAGACAGAGCCATACAAAAACACAATCGACAGCGCGTGGAAGGGGTTGTAGAACAGGTTGCCGTGACGCAAGGACAGGGCTGAGACCCAGTCAAGGTGCGGGAAGATCCCGAACGGCACGGCCTCAGACCAGCTGCCCATCATGATGGGGCGGAAGAAGCCGCACACCAGATAGAGCCAAATGGCTGCTGCAAAGGCCCACGCAATATGGGTTCCCATGCCCAACTGGCGCGCACGGCGGTACGTTCTCACCCACCACAAAATGATTGAGATGGTGAGTAGGAAACCCACAATGAGCCACCATCCGCCTTGATCAAGCGGTGGGAAACCCAATCCGTAGGCGGGTGCTGGTGGTTCGAGTGCGAGCCAGAATAACTGCCGAATAAGTTGAATGGGATTCCAGTCAACCGACGCCAGCATATTGAAGCCGATGATGTTGAACGCGGCAATACCGAACAGCAGCGAGGCGAAACCCAGGGTGCCTAGGTAGATCGGTCCAATTTGGGCGTTGCCGATGCGTCCCAACAGGTGGAACAAGAAGGGTTTCCCAAGGCGTTTATCGTCGCCGCGAGGTAACTCGACGCCATCGTGCAGCGGGCCAACCGGCTGCACCGAGGTGAAAAGATTTTGATATTGAGCCATTTCAATTTCCTCACTTTTTAATCAGGTGCGCCAGATGGGCATGTTGAGCCACCAGCTCCACCACTCGGGCCAAGCGCCAGTCCAGAAGGGACCACTGACAACGATACAAACGATGCCAAACCAGACGCCAGCCAGTGCCAAAAAGAGGCCGAGGCGGTGAATACCCAATGTGCCGACCGAGTAGCCGATGAGGTCACGGAAGAACGTATCCTCATGCTCGGGTGTCTTGACGACCTCCCCTTTGCCAGGGTTGGTCGCTGAGAGCACCAAGCCACCGTGCATCGAGAGCGCCAGTGTGGTGGCGAAGAAAAGACTCGCCGCGATCATGTGCCACGGGTTGTAGTGGAAGTGCAGGTATTGGTAGGCGGTGTTGCTCACCCAATCAAGGTGGCTGTAGATGCCGTAAGGGAAGGCGTGACCCCACGCACCCATCAACACTGGGCGAATAACTTGCAAGCTCACATACGCCAAAATCGCCATGCTGAAAGCGACGGGGACGTGCAGTCCCATGCCCAGCTTGCGGCAAATTTCAACCTCTCGCAGTGCCCAAGATCCAAACGCACCGAGCGCACAAACCGTGATGAGTTGCCAAAGGCCACCCTCCATCATTGGCGCGAATTTGAGGCCGTAGGAAATATCTGGCGGCGCGATGTTGATTTGCCATAAATTCCAGGTGGGTCCCATCGCGGCGCCCCACAAAATCATCACCGTCCCAGTCAACGTAAAGAAGATGGTGGTGATGCCAAAGAAACCGACGTAAAACGGACCGACCCAGAAATCAAAAAGGTCACCCCCGAACAGGGTCCCACCGCGGACGCGGTATTTGCGTTCAAAACTTAACATGGACATGGTTGTATCCTCCGCCCAATTGGCTGAATTAAGGGCCCTGCTGGTGTCATTACAAATGTTCGTAAATGACAGGTGCGATATTCAAAGTGAACAAAGCACCTGTCCCATAAAAGCTCGCGCCCTTATGACTTTTGCGGCAATGCCGCGTTTTGCGACTGGACGCGCGCCGCTGCGGCTTTTGCCGTATCGGGGTGCCAGCTGTTGATGTTGTATCGATCGCCACTGATTTGGATCAGGTGAATCGAGGTTGAAATAAAGGCAATCATCAGACCTGTTAGGACGATGGCCTTGCGGGGATCTATCACACGCCAAATGCGCCACATAGTAATTTCCTCTCTTAACACAATTGAGAAATAACGGTATCCACTGAAGCTCTTACGCCCTCTAAAGTGGAACTCGAGCCTTCCGCTCCGGGAAGCCAGCTACGCCAGTTAAGGAATAGCAACTGCCCAATCAAAGCGATCGCCCCAAACACGATGAAGAGCAATCCGAACGTTGTCCAATAACTTTGGTAGTGGTCATTGGGAACGTCATGGGATTTTCTGTAAGTCGAATCAGTCATAGATACCTCCGTTGTTTGGTTTTTTTAGAACCAGGGACGCCAGATCCACACCAAGCTGTGGGCGAAGAATGCGCCCGCAGCCCACAACAAGTACCCTTGTATGTAGTACGTGTGGAACTCTTGGGCTTCTGCGTCTGTCAGCCCCGAGGGGTTAGCTGCATCAGTCATAGTTAGTGCCTCTCTCAAAATGCCTTGCGGCGAATCCCTGCAGCCTTGCGGATACAGGACGGACTGCTTTGGCCGTTAAGCCGCTGCAGATGGACCCCCGACAAGTCGGAGGATTGCGCGTTTAGGCGACCCTGGTGTACATCTTTCATGCATGTACCCCTGAGGTTGCCTGCCCGAACAATTCTGAAAATCGCTTCGCCTCAACAGACGCGCGACCGGTTTCTCTTGCATCGCGTTCGGCTTGATCGCGATAGCGTTTGGCTGCTGAAATGCGAACCAAGACGGGTTGCGTCTCTAGCAGTGCATCCATGTGGTCTTGCGCAGCAGGCTCCCAAGGCATCGTGGGCTCTGTGCTCGCACGACCAAGCGTGCCGTCAATCTTGTCCATCTCTGTGCCCAGCGGCAGGATGTGGAAGAGGGCGTCAAATAGGCCGTTACAAAACTCTTGAATGATGTAGGTCGCACCGGCGTAGCCCATGAACGGGGTGCCCGTGTGTCGGCGGATGATCGGCAGTGGGAAGCTGGCTGGGATGAAGCTGGTTTTCATCATGCCGCCGCCACCGCATTCCGCGAGGTATATCCGTTCGTTGTAGCTGCCGTATAAAACCAACGGTGTTTTTTCTGTCACCAGTTTTCGCACAGCGGCGTTATCAGTTTTCGCACCAGCGACCCGCGAAATCGCGAAGTTGCAGGGCAATCCCATCTCGTCTTCAAGGAAGTGGCGGATGCCGCGGGTATAGGTTTCATTGGCGACGACACCGAAATTTGCGGTGCCGAAGAAGTCCTGCGTCACCGACCGCCATAAATCCCAAATGGGCTTGATGGTGGTGTGCTTTTCGCGCTCAATAAATGGCTCGGGGTCAAGACCCAATAACTCACCCAATGAGCGTAAAAATTTGGTTGTGCTGTGCAGGCCTATCGGCGCTTGCAGGTAGGGGCGCTCGAGCGCTTCACACAGCATGCGACCGAATTCACGGTACATGCAAATGTTGACATCGGCCTCAACCAATCGCGACACATCTGCGAGGTGAGAACCCAACGGGAACACCATGTTGACTTCAGCACCAATGCCTTGCACCAATCGACGAATCTCTGCCAAGTCACTGGGTGAGTTAAACGTCCCGTAGCTGGGGCCAATGATGTTCACGCGGGGGCGTTCGCCCTCTTTGCGCACACGCTTGGGAACCCGCTTCATACCGTACTGCTGCCATAACCAATACATCGCACGATTGGCGCATTGCCATTGATCTTCATCGATGGTGCGTGGCAGGAAACGCTGCAGGTTCGTCCCCTCAGGCGTGACACCGCCACCGATCATCTCGGCAATCGAGCCGGTAACCACGACAGACGGCAAGTTGGGATTTAGCGTTGCATGGGCGCGGCGCATGGCACCCTCCGTGCCTTCGCGCCCCAGTTGCTCTTCTGCCAAACCCGTGACCACGATTGGCAGTTCATGCGGCGGTAAGGCATCGGTGTAGTGCAAGACGGATGTGACGGGTAGGTTCTCACAACCCACAGGGCCGTCGATGACAACTTGCAAGCCTTTGATTGCGGTGAAAACGTACACCGCACCCCAATAGCCGCCTGCGCGATCATGATCAAGGACTAGCATTAGATCATCGCCTCCGCGTTGCGCTTCTTGGCTTGCTTCTCAAGCTGTCGCTTGGTCTCAGCCTCGAACTCGGGTCGTGTTTGCGGCACACCATTGGCGCTTTCCCACACCCCGGCCGCATGGCCTGATCCGGTATCTCCAAAAAACGCTTTCATTTCATCAAAGCGGTCTTTGTTACCAATGGCGGCGTTGATCACCTGCGCCAGCGAACCCGCACCCGCAGGACCCATCAGTGGCCTTGCGGAAATGAGGTTGGTGAAATAGAGGCTCGGAATACCAGCCTGTTTGGCGGCTTGAACAACGGGTGTGGTGCCAATGGCCAGATCGGGCTGCCACTCTTTAATTGCAGCCAGGTCTTGCTCTAGCGATGCGCGATATTGCACATGAACGCCGTGCGCTTGAAGCCATTCGCAATCGGCGGCACTCCACGCGGTTCTTGGACAGGCGCTGCCGACGTAGCGGAGGTCGGCGCCACTTTCAACCAACAAACGTGCGACCAGCAACTCCGACCCCTCGTAGCCGCTCAATGTGATGCGGCCTTTGATGGGCGATTGGGCCAGCGCGCCTTTGATGGCGCCCAGCATGGCATTTTTGACGCCATCAATTTGGGCCTGTGGCACGTTGGTGGCTTGACCAACAGCTTGTAGCCACGCTTCTGTGCCATCGTGGCCGACCGGTGCTGAACCGATAACAGCCCGACCGGCGGCTTCGAACTCGCGAATGCTGGCGGTGTAAAACGGGTGAATGGCCGCCACGGCGGCGCAGTCGAGTGCGGCGTAGAGTTCACGCCATTCACGTGTGGGTACCACGGGCCCCGCAGCAAGGCCCATCGGTTCAAGCATGCGACCGATGATCATGGGGTCAGCGGGGAACATTTCTCCCAACAGGGTGATGCTGGGCTTGTCAGTTCGGCCCGCGCGCGGCGCTTGCACAGGCCCTGTTTGAATCTCTTCGCGCGCGTACTTGAGCATGGCGCCAGCCAAGATGTCTTTGGCTTCGGCGTGCGTTGGGACACCGAAGCCCGGAACATCAATGCCGATCACACGAACGCCATTGATCTCTTTGGGTAACAGTTGCAGCGGCACACCGCTGGCGGTGGGAACGCATAAGTTGATGATGACGATGGCGTCGTAGTTGTCTGGGTTGGCCTCGGCGTAAACGGCCTCTCGAATGTCCTCAAAGAGCTTGCCGGTCACGAGTGACTCTGAATTGAATGGCACGTAGCCAACACTGCGCTTCGCGCCGTAGAAGTGCGATGTGAACGTCAGACCGTAAACGCAACAGGCAGAGCCTGACAAAATGGTCGCGGTTCGCCGCATCCTCAGGCCCACACGCAGGGATCCGAATGCGGGGCACATGCTTTGTGGTTGGTCATGTGGACCGGCATTGGGGTCGGTCGGGTAGTCCTTGGCATATTGCTCGAGAACGGCTGATTTACCCGCTGACTTTGCCGCTGCCAGCATCTTCTCGCCACCCGCGTGGCAACCCATGCCGTCTCCCTCGATTGCCGTCTGCACGGCCGGGCCAGCGGCCTCGGACGATGGGATGATTGGAATGGTTTTGGCCATGATGCTAGACCTCGTCGTAGACGACTTCAAGCGTTGGTTTGCTTGTGTCAGTCTTACCGCACATATCGAATTGCGTGGCTGGCTCGAGTACCACGTCACGGCCAACCGCAGCGGCGGCGAAGAGACCCAATAGCGCGTCCTGGGTCATGGGCTTGGGACGCATGGGTTCTGATGTCGCGACGTTTTCGGCCAGTTCGGCAAACATGGGACCCCAAACAGAATCGGGGCGACCAATGATTTCGTAGCTGGCGCTCTTGCGGCGGATATCCTCGTTTGCAGGGATCGTGGACAACACAGGGATGCCCACTTGCGTGGCAAAGTTAGCGGCCTCACCGGTGCCGTCATCGCGGTTGATCACCATGCCGGCCACACCGACGTTGCCGCCAAGCTTGCGGAAGTATTCAACGGCAGAGCAGACGTTATTGGCGACATACAGTGATTGCAGGTCGTTACTGGCAACCACAATCACTTTTTGGCACATGTCACGGGCAATTGGCAAACCAAATCCGCCGCACACCACGTCGCCCAGGAAGTCCAGCAAGACGTAGTCAAAGCCCCATTCGTGGAACCCTAATTTTTCGAGCAATTCGAAGCCGTGGATGATGCCGCGGCCACCGCAGCCGCGTCCGACTTCAGGGCCGCCCAGCTCCATGGCGTAAACGCCATCGCGTTTGAAACACACATCACCAATCGATACCGCCTCACCGGCCAATTTCTTCTTCGATGACGTTTCGATGATCGTGGGGCAGGCACGGCCTCCAAACAGCAAACTGGTGGTGTCGCTCTTCGGATCGCAGCCGATGAGCAAGACCTTTTTGCCTTGCTGCGCCATCATGTAGCTCAGGTTGGCGAGTGTGAAACTTTTTCCGATACCGCCCTTGCCGTAGATCGCAATAATTTGGGTCTCTTTGGTTGGGGCGTCGGTGTGAATAGGGGCATCGGGCGTTGCGGCCTCGGTGCGAAGGCGATCGACGAATTGAATCGTCTTTTCATTGCTAGGGATCGATGAGGTCATGCTTAGGCGCTCCAGTCCAGAACCATCTTGAGACAAGAAACATCACCAAACGCTGTTTGATAAGCGTCGGTGGCAGAGCGAGCGGATTGAACGTGTGTGATCAATCCGTGGAGTGACAGTTGACCCGTACTGACCAATTGGTTCACAGCCAACAGGTCGGCGCGTGTCCACTCATTCGTGGTGCGAATACGGGCCTCGCGCGCACAGGCGTAGCCATGCGTGAAGGACAGCGGCTCTCGGTAGATGCCGGCCAAAACAAGTTCGCCAGCGGGATGCAGCTTTTGTAACCAGTCATCGAGCGCGCCGGTGTCGCCCGTGACGTCATAGATGGCTGTGTAATCGTTGCGGTCATCATCGCTTGGATGGATGACGGTATAGGCATCCGCGCCCTTTTGCAGTGCGGCGTTCGTCTCCCAGACGGTCGGCGCATTGAAGCCTGCAGCAATCGTGAGCCGGGCCAGTAAGCGGCCCATCACGTTGTGACCGATGATCAAGTCGGGTGGGGTGAATGGGGCGTGTTGGCCGCCGCCTGAGACGGCGTGGTATGCGGTTGCAGCCAATGCCATCAAGACGCCATCGGCGCCGATATCTTCCGTCATCGGCATCGCGACGCGCTCAGAAACCACCAGGTGCGACGCGGTCGCGCCGTACAAGCTGTTGACACCTTCGAAGCAATCCGCGCGAGGGATGAAAACGAGTTGCCCCTCTTTGAGCACACTGCCGCTGTGTGTTTTAGCGACCCGTCCCACGCTCTCATACCCAGGTACAACCGGGTAAGACCCACCATTTAAGCGGGGTAACGCACCATCCCAGAGGAGGCGCTCCGTTGCGGTATTGATTCCGCTGTACTGGACAACAACGGCCACGTCCCCGAACTGCAGCGTCGGAAGGGCCAGCGAGTGCAGGGACACTTGCTGGGGGCTGTTGAAGGTAATGGCGGAGGATCGCATGTGATGTATTTTTATGTTTACAGTGTCAAGTGTCAAATAAGATTTACATAAAAGATCGATTTATAGGGTAACTACTAGGTTTTGCGTCCAGCCAACAACTGTGCATGGATGGGCAACCGATTGGCCAGACGGGTGACATCACTGAACCCTGCCTCTGTCATCAAGCGCATCAGTTCTTGGGGTGTTCGCAGACGACCAGCGCCCATTGCCAGCAGATAAAAGTGGAAATAGGCATCGGTTTGTGCCTCGCTTGTTTGCCCATCTGCTGCCGTTTGAGCCATGGGTTCCGCCAAAAGAAGGACCCCATCGCTGGGGAGGGCGGCGTGTATTTTTGCCAACAGTTGCCGGACCACGTCATCTGGGTGGTCGTGGGCGACCCGAACCAGCGTCACCATGTCGGCCCCCGTTGGCAGCGGGTCGTGAAGAAAACTACCGGGATGCAGGGCCATGCGGGCGGTCAGCCCCTTGGAGCGAATGTTTTCGCTGGCCAGTGCCAAGACCGGTGGCAGATCAAACAGCTTGATTTGAAGGTGAGGGGCGTGCGCGGCGAGTTCGCTTGCAAAGCGTCCCTTGCCGGCGCCCACGTCCAAAACGCACCGGTGGTTGGCAAATGGATAGGTGTCAAGAATTTCTTGAACCACAAAGCCCTGCGATGCCGCCATGAGGTCGGAGTAATGACTGAATTTTTCCGGGTCAGCGTGGGTGGCGGCTTGTGCGTCGTGCGCATAGGGCCAGTAGTCCGCCATGCTGCCTTTCCATGCGTGATTCAAGAAGCCGATCGGGTTTTGCATGTCTCTGTAGAGCAGATCGTTATGCTCAACCATGGCCGCGATGCCGGTGTGGAGTGCCATGGGGACGCCCAGAGGGCCCAGCCCAAATCGTCCGTTTCGGCGGCATTCCAGCAGCTTGAGCGCCACGGCTGAAAGCAGCAAACGTTGCAAGGCAGGTTCAGGTAAACCAACCCGTTGGGCGATTTGTTTGATGTCTGCCGGCGCGTTTTGCAGCATCCTGAACAGGTCGAGTCGGACGCAGCCAAGCAGGACCTGGCTGTAAACAAATCCGGCCATGAGATCGAAAATTTGTTGCGTTCGGCGCTTGGTGATCCAGCTGGTAAAGGGCGTCAGTAGGGACCACTTATAGATGGTGGGGCTGGCATAAATACGCTCAAGCCATTGCAGGAAACGGTCGCGCCACGGCGCGACATCGTGCACTGTGGCGGGTAAGTTGGGAAGGTCCATTGGCTTGTTCATTGGGTGACCTTTGCCTCACGCTGTCGGTAGTTTTGACACATTGACTTGGGCACCAAGCGCTCGGATTCGCTGAGCACCAGCTGCTTCAGCATGTCTCTGCAGGCGCAGTCGGGGATAGACTGGCCTGCTCGGGCGATCAGTGCATCAAAGTGGCGAATGGCACCGTCAAGTCCCATTGCTTGCGCCGAGCTGGGGCGGTCGTGGGCCGAGTCTTGGCCGACCGGTTTACCCAAGCTGGCAACATCGCCCAGCACATCACGGATGTCATCTGCAACCTGGTAAGCCTCGCCCAGAAAGGCACCTAAATCGGTCCAAGGTTTCGGGGATTGACCACTCGCAATCGCGCCCGCACAGGTTGCGGATACGAACAGGGCCCCTGTCTTTGAACGCTGATATTTGGCCAGATCCGCCGTTGTTTCACACTCCCACGCTTGGCCGGCAACGATGCCGTTGGGGATGCCAACACCGTCGGTCAGGTTGCGCATGAGTTCAACAAGACGCTCAGGTTGCGCAGCACCGGCTTGCAGCAATACCTGGTAAGCCATCACGATTAAGCCGTCACCCGTCAGGAGTGCGAGCGGCTCGCTGAATGCCTTGTGCACAGTGGGTTTGCCGCGCCGCACATCGGCGTTGTCGAAGGCGGGCATGTCATCGTGGACCAGCGATGCGCAGTGCATTAATTCCAAGGCAACTGCCGCTGCGTCGGTGAGTGCGGGCGTGTCGTCGCCGCAGGCTGTGGCGACCGCCAAACAGAGCTGGGGACGGATCCGGGCGCCGCCGTTGAAAACAGCATGACGCATGGCGTCCTCGAGGCGTGGCGGGGTACCAACCCCTGCCGCCTTTTTAAAGTGTGCCTCTAAAGCAGCTTCTGCGCGAATGAACAAACTCATATGACCCCCAGGGTGACAAAAAAGCAGGCGTTAAAGGATGTGCTTAATAGTCACTATAACGATACACACTACTATGTCAATTAAAATTGACATCAACGCTCGTTCAAGTCATTGGGTCGTTCGGTGCGATTGCGAATTTTTTGGGTGAAAGACCCGAGGCGCTGTCCGGTTTCTGAGTACACTGGTTGTCGTCGAAATGACGATCCTTCAATTTCTTACCTTTTATCTCTGGAGACTGTATGAGCGCTCAAAGCAAAACGACACGACGCGTCTTTATGATTCAAAACGCGGTGGCATCCGCGGCTGTCTTGATGGCGGTCGATGCGCAGGCACAAGCGATGGTGAGCGAGACCGACCCGCAGGCTGCGGCGCTGGGCTACGTGGCGGATACCAAGAAGGTGAATCAAGCGAAATTCCCGAAGCACGCCGCGACACAGGCTTGCAGTAACTGCGTGCTGTACCAAGGCGCGGCCGGTGCCGCTGCTGGGGGCTGTGGCATCTTCCCAGGAAAGCAAGTGTCTGCAAAAGGCTGGTGCTCGGCCTACAACAAGAAGGCCTAATCAAGGCGGTCAAAAAAAAGCCCCGGTTCCCCGGGGCTTTTTTTATTAGATTCGCCTTATTTCTTTAGAGAACTGTAAGGGCTCACGACAACCCAACGTTCACTTTGCAGCTGAGACAGGCGTGTCTCGTTACTGCCCAAGCGTTTATTGGGTCCGAAGCTTTGAGCGGGGCTGCCGAAGATATCGTTGGGGATCTTCATGGTTTCCATGGCCTTCACAAACGTATCAGACGTCAGGTTCTTTCCCGCCTGAGTGGCTGCTTCAGCAAAGATATCGACCAAGTTGTAGCCGTACACAGAGAACACGGTGGGATCTTCGTTAAAGGCTGTTTTGTATTTAACGGCCCAACGACTGACGTTTTTATCCGCTGCATCGAGGTAGGGGTTGGCGGCCGTCATCGTTGCGTAGAGGCCATCCATCGCGCCCTTGCCCAGCTTGTGGATCAGGTCGGTATACGCGGCGGAAGAGCCCAAGAAAATCGGGTTGAAACCCATACGGCGTGCGGTTGCGATGCCCCCAATGGTCTCGCGGATGATGGTGCCCATCACGACCATGTCACACTTTTCTGAGGCTAATTTTTGCATTTGCGATGAGAAATCGGTCGCGCCTCGCTTGAAACTGGTGGTCACCGCGATCGACATACCGTGGTCGGCCAAGCCGTCTTTTGCACCTTCCAACACTTCGGTGCCGAAGTCATCGTCTTGGTACATGGCGCAGACTTTGTTCGCGCCTTTTTCCTTCGCTAACTTACCGGCAAAGATACGCATCTGGTCGTAGTACGGCACCGCGTAAGAGAACTTCAGTTTGTGGAAAGGCTCATACATCTGACGGGCTGCCGTCACGGGGAAGAAGTTCGGCACCTGCTTGGCAAACTGTATGGGCATCGCCGCCATGTTGGGCGCGGTTCCCAGCGTTCCGAGCATGGCAAAAATCTTTTCCTGATTCACCAGCTTTTGCGCGCCCAAAACGGCTTTCTTCGGGTCGTATTGGGTATCTTCAAATTTGATGTCGAGCATCCGTCCATTGATGCCTCCTTGCTCGTTGATTTCCTGCATGCGCAGGGTCATGCCAAAGCGGATTTGCTTACCAAAACCGGCGATGGGTCCTGATAAATCCTGCAAAGAGCCGACGGTGATCTTGTCCGCTGTGACGCCTTGCGCGGCATAAGCAAAGGATGCACTGGCAATCAAGCCGAGTGCGACGAGGGTTGCTTTTGTTTTCATTGGCATTGTCTCCTTTTGGGTGGGTAATCGCGGGTTTCACTGGTCTTCATACATGGCGTCAATCTGCGCTGCGTACTTGCGCTCGACCAACTTTCGCTTGAGCTTCATGGTTGGCGTCAGCTCCTCGTCCTCAGCCGTCAGTTGGACGTCGATGAGGAAGAACTTTTTGATTTGTTCAACACGTGCAAACTTGTCATTCACGTGATCGACTTCCATCTGGATCAGTTTTCTGACTTCCTCGGCTCTTGTCAAGCTAGCGTAATTACTGAACGGGATGTCGTTGTCTTGGGCGAATTTCTCGACGGTTTCAAGGTCGATCATGATGAGACAAACCAAGTAGCGGCGCTTGTCGCCGATCACCACGGCATCTGTGACGTAAGGTGAGAACTTGAGCTCGTTCTCCCATTCGCTTGGCGTGACGTTTTTGCCGCCAGCCGTGATGATGATGTCCTTCATTCGATCGGTGATGCGAAAAAAACCGTCACCGTCCACGCTCCCAATGTCACCCGTGTGGAGCCAGCCTTCGGGGTCAATGGTTTCAGCTGTTTTTTCAGGCTGGTTCAGGTACCCACGAAAGACATTTTTGCCGCGCACCAAAATCTCTTGCGTGTCAGGATCAATGCGGACCTCGTTGTACCCGGCAGGCCGACCAATTGTTCCCGGTTTGAAGCCCTCGCTTGAGTTCGCCGTCGATAGGCCGCAGGTCTCGGTCATTCCCCAAGCTTCAAACATGGGGATGCCCAGCGCCATGTACCACCGAATCAGTTCAGGGGAGATGGGGGCTGCACCGCTGGCGATGAAACGGCAGCGATTGATACCGATCAGGGTTCTGATGTTATCCAGTACCAACAGGCGCGCGAGGATGAAGCGCAGTTTCAAGTGCCACACCACCGACTCGCCAGCCAAGACGTGATCCGTGACAGCGCGACCCACAGAAATCGCCCAGCGATAGGCCAGCTGTTGGATCAAGGTGGACTCTTTGATCGCGATGGTGACAGCGGAGTAAAACTTTTCCCAAACCCGCGGCACCGCGGCGAGCTGGGTGGGTGCGATTTCACGCACGTTTTCCGGAACGGTGTCGGGATTTTCAACGAAGTTTAAGCGAGAGCCGGTGTAGAGCGAGTTGTAGGCGCCACTCATGCGCTCGACGATGTGGCATAACGGCAGAAAGCACATCTTTTCATCGGTATCTGTTGACGCCAAGATCGTGTTGTAGCCCCTGACTGTGAACACCAAGCCGGCATGGACGTGCATGGCGCCCTTAGGCTTACCCGTCGTACCGGAGGTGTAAACAAGAATGGCCAGGTCGTCCGGGGTGACGGCCTGCGAGCGTGCTTGTAGCAAGCCGGGATGCTTCTTTTGGTGTTCGCGACCGATTGACTTGAGCGCATCGAGACTGATGACCTGCGGGTCATCGAGGTGCCGCAGTCCCTTCATGTCGAACACAACAATGTGCTGCAGGTGGGGTAGGCTGGCTCTGGCCTCGAAGGCTTTATCTAACTGCTCATCGTCCTCTACAAACAGCACGCGGGTGTTGGAGTCGGCACACAAGTAAGCCACCTGCGCTGAGGCATCGGTGGGATAAATGCCACTGCAAACGCCACCACAGCAGAGAATTGCCAGATCACTCAATACCCAATTGGCGTTGGTATTTGAGAGGATGGATACGCACGCTTTCGGCTCCAAACCCAGCGCCAAAAGACCATGACCAATCGCGGATACATCATCAGCGACTTGGCGCCATGTCCACGTTCGCCAGATGCCGAGCTCTTTTTGCCGCAGCCACACCTGATCGCCACGCAGATCAACCGCATTCCAAAAAATTTGCGGCAGGGTCTCGCCCTCAACCACGATTTCCGGGTTGCCTGTCAGGTCGCCAATATTCCAGAGGTTTTTCATAACGGATCAGCGCCAGGTCTTTTTCTTTTTCCAGCGCCGTTGATCGGCTGCTTGGTCACCATGCATGCCCAAATAGAACTCCTTGATATTTTCCTGCTCGCGCAGGGCCGCAGCACTGTCCTCAGCGACGATGCGACCGTTTTCCAAAACATAGCCGTAATCGGCGGCGTTCAGTGCCATGTTGGCGTTTTGTTCAACCAGTAGCATGGCCGTCCCGCGCTCTCGGTTAATGCGCACGATGATTTCAAAAATTTCTTTGGTCAGCTTGGGGCTAAGACCAAGGCTCGGCTCATCGAGAAGGATGAGCTTGGGGTTCGCCATGAGGGCGCGCGAGATCGCCAACATTTGTTGTTGGCCACCGGACAGCAAGCCCGCATCCTGCTTGGCGCGCTCGCGCAGGATTGGGAAATAGTCGTAAACCATCTCGATATCGCGCGCAACGCCGTCGCGATCGGTGCGTGTATAAGCGCCCATCAAGAGGTTGTTTTGCACCGAAAGCAGTGGGAAAACTTCACGGCCCTCAGGGACGTGACACAGTCCTTGCCGAACAATCCAAGAGGCATCTTTGGCGGTGATCTCTTGCCCCTCAAAGTGGATATGCCCTTTGCGCGGGTCAAGAATCCCTGAGATGGTTTTAAGGATGGTCGTTTTACCCGCGCCATTCGACCCAAGCACCGCCACGATTTGTCCCTCGGGAACGGCAAGCGTGACACCCCGTAGCGCGCGCACAGGCCCATAGGTACTCTCGACGTTTGTGAGTGTGAGCATCGCGTTCATGCGGCACCCAAGGGGTTGGGACGACGCAGGCTGGTGACGTCGTCGGCTGTGCCGAGATAGGCCTCAATCACAGCGGGGTTGGTTTGAACCTCGCGCGGGGTGCCGCTGGCCAGTTCCTGTCCCTGGCTCATGGCGAAGACGCGGTCAGAGACGCGCGACACGAGCGACATATCGTGTTCGACCATCAGCACCGTAACGCCCAGCTCCTCTTTGATATCGGTGATCCAGAACGCCATGTCCTCCGTTTCTTCAACGTTCAGTCCAGAGGACGGTTCATCGAGCAGCAACAGTGAGGGCTCAGCGCAGAGCGCCCGCGCCAGTTCGACGACCTTCCGTATGCCGTAGGGCAGGCCTGCCACCATGGTGTCGCGATAGTGTTGAAGGTCCAGCAGTTCGATGACTGATTCGACATGACGACGCGCGGTTATCTCGGCTTCTCGAACGGTCTTTGTGAAAAAGACCTGTTGCCAGAAGCCACTTTTTTGATGGCGGTGCCGTCCGATCAGCAGGTTCTGCAGCACGCTTGCGTGTTCAAAGAGTTCAATGTTTTGAAAGGTACGAGCGATGCCCGTGGCTGCGATGTCATGCGGTGCAAGGTCGGTGAGTGAAACCCCTTGGCCGCTCCCGTAGTAGCGCAGCGTTCCTTTGCTTGGCGGGTAGATCCCGCTGATGATGTTGAACACCGTTGTCTTGCCAGCGCCGTTCGGCCCGATGAGTGTGAACACCTCCCCACGGCGCACGTCAAAGCTCACATCGTTGACAGCCAGAACGCCGCCAAAGCTCAGGCTCAGGTTGCGTGCCTGTAACAGCAAGGTGTCGTCGATATCAGCGCGGCCACTCATTTCAAACGCTCCGATTTTTGGAAGCTTTTTTGGCGCTCAAACATCCCTCGGCGGTACAGTGGGAAGAGCTGAATGTAGGCACGTACCTTCAACCAGCGGCCGTAAAGGCCCAGGGGTTCAAACAAAACAAATAGCACCAAAACGGCGCCGTAGACCAACGCCGATAACCCCGGCGCGTCTGCCACACTGCTGGGCAGGTAGTCTTTGGCGCTTGAGATGATTTGCGGCATCGTGATCAGGAAAATCGCGCCTAAAAAAGCACCATGGATCGAGCCCAATCCGCCAATGACAATGAGCAACAACAGGTCGATCGATTGAATGATGCCGAACTGCTCGGGGGTTAAAAACTGAATTTTGTGTGCGTACAGTGCGCCGCCCAAGCCCGTTAGTGCGGCAGAAATCGCGAAAGCCAGCGTCTTGTATCGGGCCAGGGGAATCCCCATGCTTTGAGCTGAAATTTCGGAATCGCGAATGGCTACGAACGCCCGCCCAGTGGGTGAGCGCAGCAAATTAGCGACCCCTAATGTGACGGCAATCGTCAAGACCAAACACAGAAAATAGTACGGCGTCGAGTCACTCAACTCGATACCCAACAGCGTTGGGCTTTGGACGAACAGCCCGGCGTTGCCGCCTGTCACGCTCTCCCAGCGAGCGAAGGCCTCCTCGAGGATGATGCCCAGTGCCAACGTCGCCATCCCCAAGAACACGCCCCTCACGCGGAGCGCGGGAATGGCAACAATGACGCCGATCACGGCGGACAGCGCCATTGCACCAACCAAGGCCACGATCAGGGGCAGGCCGGCGTTGATGGCGACTGCCTGTGTATAGGCACCCACGCCAAGGAAGGCGGCATGGCCAAGCGAGAACTGTCCCGTGAAGCCCGCTAACAGCATGAGGCCTAGGCCAACGATGCTGTAGATCAAAACCAAGGTTAACTGCGCGAGCCAGTAGTCATCCATGATCCACGGACCGATCGCCAGCGTCACCAGCAACAAGCCGTACCAAAATACATGGCCACTGTGTTTGGCGAGATTGATGTCTTGGGTGTAGTCGGTCTTAAATACGAAACGCATCGCTCAAACCTTCTTCCGCATGCGTTCACCAAACAAGCCATTGGGCCGCACGGCAAGCATCAGCAGCACGACGACGTAAGGGGCGATGTCTTTAAAGCCCTCTTCAAGATAGAAGCCGGCGATTGACTCTGTGACGCCAATGATTAGGCCGCCAACAATCGCCCCGGGTAAGCTGGTGAAGCCGCCGACAACCGCCGCTGGGAACGCCTTTAAGCCGATAAAACCCATGTTGGCATGCACGAACGTGATGGGGGCGATCAGCAGGCCTGCCACCGTGGCGACCGCTGCGGCGAGGCCCCAGATAAGGCCGTTGATTCGTCGCACGGGGATCCCCATGTAGTACGCCGCTAACTGGTTCTGTGCGGAGGCTTGCATGGCGATACCCAATTTGCTGTAGCGAAACAGCAGCGTGAGGGCGCCGCTCAATGCGGCAGTGACGAGGATCACGACCACCTGTTCAGCCGCTAAGACCAAGCCGGCGATTTCGATGACTTTGCCGGCGTAAGGTGCGTCGAGTGGGTGCGTCTCTGTGCCGATGACCGGGATCATCGTGATCGCGCCGCGCACCACGTAGGCGACACCGATTGTGAGCATGATGATTGAGAAGGCCGGCTGTCCCAGTATCGGCCTGATAACGACGCGTTCAAGCCCGATACCGATGAGCGTCATCACAAACACGGTCGCAATGGCTGCTGCCCAAAACGGCAGGCCCATCGCCGACATCGCAATAAAGCCGCCAAAGGCACCCAGCATCATCAGATCGCCTTGCGCGAATGTGACCGTTTCGGTGGCTTTGTAAATCAACACGAAACCCAATGCGATCAGACCGTAGACACAGCCTTGCGCGATACCGCTCACCAATAACTGCAGCAGTTCCAATCAGGTTTCCTCAGGAGACTAAATATTGAATTTGAAATCGGAGGATACTGATGTTTCTATTTTCTGTACCGAGTATTAGCCCTAGGTTTTTTTAATATTGATCGGCTGGCGATGTCTGTTTTTGGTTCGACAAATCTTGTTTTGCTTGACTCTATCGCGCGCATTGACAGCGCGGCCGCGGGACGTGTCGTCGTGTCGGGATCACACGGAGGCGCTTCGGCAGCCAAGTTTGTTTTAGATGTTGGCATCAAGCCGCTCATTGTTTTTTATAACGATGCAGGGGGCGGTAAAGATGACGCTGGGATCATCGCCTTGAATTTGTTGGCAGGTATCGGTGTGCCGTGTGCAACCTATTCGCATCTGTCGGCGCGTATTGGTGACGCCGCAGATGGTCACGAAAATGGGGTTGTGACGCATGCGAATGCACTCGCAAAGGCGCTCGGTGTCAACGAGGGACTGCGCGTCGCAGATCTTGTCGCGCGGCTGCTTGTGAGGCCTTAATCTTTCAATCACAATGATTTTTTCAATCGGGTACCGATGCGGTAAACACAAATGAGCACAGCCATTCATGCGGTTGCAGAGGCGCTTCTCAAAGCGCGAGAAACCAACCAAACTGCCGACACATCAAGGTTTCTTGACGCGCTTGTTGGGCCCGAGGATGCCTATGCCGTTCAAGCGATCGTCGCGGCGCGACTGGGGTGGCACGACGGACAAGTCGGGCGACATTGGAAGTCTGGCGGCGCGGCGCGCGATGCGATCATCACGCACGCGGCCTTGGTACCCGCTGGTATTTGGCGAAGTCCAGCAGCTGCCGGCGACTGGCCGTTGCATTTGCATGGTGTTGAGGCGGAAATTGCGATTCGCTTGAACTGTGATGTCACCCCGGCGATGGCGGCCACCGCAGATCCACTCAGCGCGCAAGCATGGGTCAGCGAGATGGCGGTTGCCATTGAGGTGATCAGCACGCACTGGGATATGGGCTATGACACACCAAGTTGGCTCAAGCTGGCTGACCTGCAGGCGCATGGCGCTTTGGTTATTGCCGATTGGCAACCGTGGCGTGACATCGATTGGGATGCGCAATCGCTCGAAATCAAAGTCAACGGCCAAACGGTTGACACGCGCACGGGCTCCCACCCGCTGGGACATCCCACTTGGGGGCTGCCCGCCTTTTTAAAGCACGCAACGCGTGAGGGGCAGACGGTGGCCAGGGGTTGCGTGATCACCACGGGCTCGTGGAACGGCGTGTACCGTGCCGCCGCTGGGGATGCCGTTACGGTCACGTTTGACGGCATTGGTGATGCTATCCTACAATTTTGATAACGGTTACAACACCCACACAATGTCATGCGCCAACAGGACATCTCAAAGTTCACACGCCGCGTAGCCTTTGGTATTCGCGGCGACCAAAGCTTACCTGCTGACCCCCTAACATGGGCCATACAGCAGCTCGGTGTTGAGCCGCCTATTGACATCATCGAGCCGGATGGTTCGCGCCGCAGCGACCTGCCTGCCGATATGAAGCTGTTATCGGATATCGATGATGTGATGCATGCTTTTGCGACACATCAACGCGTCGAAAAAGAGTCCTTTGAAAAGGCCAAGACGTTGGGGCCCAAAGAATATGAGGCCTACAGAGAAGAGACGGTTGCCACGCCTTACTGGCGGTTGACGCATTGGAAAGAGGTCCAGGCACGGGAGACGACCGCGTTGTTTGGTGGTGCACCCGTGTTCGAACGGTTTTGGCACTTCTGGACAAACCATTTCATGGTCGCGCCGGGTAATCAAAACAACGACACGCTGATCGGCCCGTTTCAGCGATCCTTACGGCCGCTGATGTTGGGCAACTACCGGGACATGCTTTGGCACGCGGTGACGCATCCTGCCATGTTGGTCTACCTCGACAACAACCGCAATACCGGCCCTCGATCGCGCGCCGCCAGAGAGAAATGGACGAAGGACAGCATCAACGAAAACCTCGGTCGCGAATTGCTTGAGCTTTTTACGCTCAGCCCGAGCGCGGGGTACACCCAAAAAGACGTTGAGGGTACAACGCTTATCCTCACGGGATGGCGTGACATGAAGCCCGATCAGTGGCACAAAGGCCAGCCCTTGGGAACCTACTTTGACTTCAATCATCACGAGCCGGGTTCACAGGAGGTTTTGGGTAAGCGGTACACGGCGCTTTTCAAGCCCTCATCAAAGCTCGAGGATTTGGTCACTGACTTGGCCAACCATCCCGCTACAGCGCGACATTTGGCGCACAAGCTGTGTGTTTATTTCATTGACGACACGCCACCCGCTGCTGCCGTTGACAAAGTTGAATCGGCGTTTATCGGTAGTAAAGGTGACCTTCAAAAAGTCCACCAAGCGGTGATAGAGGCGGCCTGGGCGCATCTGGAGACCACGAGAAAATTTGTATCTCCCGAGACGTGGTTGTTGCAGGTGTGGACGGTATCTGGCGCCCAGCCGCCGCGCACGATCCCCATCACGCGTTCGGTGCGCGGGCTTAAGACGCCGTATCTGCTCGGTGACCTTGGTCAAGAGATTCCGCGGTGTCCGCAGCCAAATGGTTGGCCGATTCGGTCAGTGGACTGGATTTCAAAAGAAATGCTGGATCGTCGATTACGCGTGTTGAGCGTCCTGGGTGGTGAGGAGCGCCGCGCTGGGCGAGCCCTCGATATGCGCGTGAATGTCAGTTTGGCCGCTGCCCGTGATCTGCATGAGAACTCGCCCGCTCGATCGGTGTTTAAGCAAGCGGACACCTTCAATGATGCGCGGTTGGGGCTCATCGCCTTTTTTGCCAGCCCTGAGATATTGTGGAGTTGAGGCATGCAGCGTCGTGAATTTATTTTGGGTGCCGCGGGCTTTGCCTCATTGAGCTTGACCGCTATTCCTGATGTGTGGGCAAACGATTCCATCGATACGCCACGTGTCTTGTACGTCTTGCTTCGCGGTGGCATGGACGGTTTGACCGCCGTCCCGCCCATCGGTGACGCAACCTACGCTCAGATTCGGCCGACGATCGGTATCCGGCAGGCGTTGCGCCTCAATGCAGATTTCGGTCTCCATCCGGCCTTGGCGGCGCTGCATGGTCTCTGGGCTGAGGGGCAATTGGCCGTCGTGCACAGCACAGGCTTTGGCTACACCGGGCGTTCACATTTTGAGGGTCAGGATGTGATGCAGACCGGCATCATGACGCCCTATGCGGTCAACTCGGGGTGGGTTGGGCGTGCGATGGAGCGGGCGGCTGTTGAGAGCGGCGTTGCCATTTCGATTCCAATGCCACTCATCCTGAGAGGCAACGAGCGCGCAACGACCGACTTTCCAAACTGGATGCCGATGCTGCGAAAGGCTGATACCGACGCGATCCAAACGATGTGGGCGGATGAGCCGATGCTCGCGCCGTACACCGCTGTCATCGCGGCCGCGAATGGTGGCATGCAGACGCGCGGTATGGGGAAAGATGCTTTTGAGGATGCCAAGTCAATGCGCGGGCTCGCAACCGTTGCCGCGGCGCAGATGCGGGAAGACGGTGGACCGCGTGTGGGCTTGATCGATATGCGTAATGGCTTCGACACCCATGCCAGTCAGGGCGCAGAGAAGGGCGGTCATGCCGATCAGCTGCGCCATTTGAATGATTTGGTGAGTGCCTTCAAAGCCGGTATGGGGGAGCGGTGGCAACACAGCCTCGTTGTCACGGTCACTGAATTCGGTCGGACCGCCGCTGAGAACGGCACAACGGGTACCGATCACGGCGTGGGGACTTGCGCTTTCTTAGCCGGCGGACTGGTCACTGAATCAAAGGTTTATGCCGACTGGCGAGGTCTTAACAAACAAAATTTGTTTGAGGAGCGCGACCTCCCCGCATCGATCGACATCAACGCGGTCTACGCGAAAGTGATTGAGCGGTCGTTGCGCCTGTCCGCTAGCCAAATCACGCAGGGCGGCGTATTGGACTTTAAGAGTCACCCGGCGCTCAAGGGGTTGCTGGGGCTGTCTTAGCGGGCGTTTGTCAGCGGGCTTTCGATAAAAACCTTGCGGCGGCTGTTTAATTTCCTATAATCACCAGAAATTGCTTGAGTTTTTCAAGCTAACTGATTGATTTTTCGACATATGCGCGCTTTCTTTTCAGCCAAACTCGCGATCATGACCATCGCGCTACTAGGGGGCACCGCAGGTCTCTCTGGCTGCGGCGTGATGATGGCTGCGCCGGCCACGGTCGCGAGCTTAGCGGTGTGGGGCACGACCGGGAAATCACCCACTGACCATGCGGTCAGCGGCGCGACCGGTCAAGACTGTTCACTGTTTCGCGCGCTGGATAGTCGGAAGGTTTGCAACAGCGAAACAGCCAAGCGCGCCGAGGTGGTTAACCTCAACACACAGGTGACCAACGCGCCGGTGCTGCGTTAAAAATACCGGACGGCATCGTACGCTTGGCCAATGATCTCGCGCCAAGCGGTTTCAAACTTATCCAACGCGTCTCCCGATGGGAGCCACAGCTGGGGTGCAATGTCGCCTGCGCTGTTTCTGAAGTCGACCGCGTAGGGCACCACGACCATTCCGGCGCGTTCAAAAAGGCGTTGGGCACGTGTCATGTGGAAGGCTGACGTCACCAAAATAACGCGTGGGGCGCCGTTAGAGCGCACGGTATCAGACAGCCATCGCTTGATCGCCTGAGCCTCTTGAGCGGTGTTTTGAACATCTGAGGTCAGGTGTATGCGGTTGGCATTGATGCCTCGCGCGATGGCGCGATCGCGCAAGACAGCACCTTCTGTCTGTTTGGTCGCCGACCACGGTAAGCGCCCACCCGTGAAGGCAATGTGCGGCGCTTTCGCAAGCTTTGCCAGTGCGACGCCGGCGTCAAAACGATCGGCCGCATCGCCCCATTCAGGTGTCGTCGCACCGTCACTGTTTGTGACGTCGCGGATCATCCCACTCAGCACGACGATGGCATCAGCGGGCTCGACGGTGGTGACGGGTTGATGGACTCGCCCGCGCTCAGCATATGTCATCAGACGATTGGCGACGTAGATGTTGCTCGCGAGCAGCCATAAAACCAATGCCAATCCGGCCAGCCAGCGCTTTTTGAACATCAGACTGCCCAGTAACAGGGCGAGCACGATAAAGCTGGGCATCAGCATTGCCGGTAAGATTTTGGACAGATAGATCATGAGGCGGGCGTTGGGTGGCTGGCGCTGCCATCTTAATGCCGGACTAATTTTTACGATGTGAGATCGCATTCAAAATCGTTGGGTCCGAGGTGCCATAATGGTGGCCTGGCCTCGGTGGTGAAATTGGTAGACACAACGGACTTAAAATCCGTCGCTTCGTTAATAGCGGGCGTGCCGGTTCGATTCCGGCCCGAGGCACCAATTACGGCAAGATGCCGCAATTTTCCGAAAAGCACTCTCAAAAGGAGTGCTTTTTTGTTGGGCAGACGGCGTTATGATGAGCCAAACATGGCTGTTAAATAGATGCGGAAGGTTGTTTATGGCTCGATACCAAGCGCCGTTTGAAATTCATGTCCACGGGGATGTGTTACTGAACCCAAACGCAACGGTTCAACAGGTGCAGGAGGCATTGATGCCTTTGTGGAAATACGGTGGCGCAGACTCGTTTGCGGCCGGCGCCGCCAGCAGCTACGAGGAGGAGCCAGGTCTTCACTTCGATCCGGTTGCGCATAAATTACAAATTTGCTGGACCGTTGGTGGCGATGACGATTTTCGTCAGGCCATCGCGGATACCTGTATGGGTTTGAACGACATCGCCGACCGCGGTGCGGCCATCGAGGTCTCTTTTTACGACACTGAATTTGATGACGAAGAGGGCGCAGGCCGCGGTCCTGAGGGGGAGTCACGGGATGATTTCCTCATGTGCTTCGTCGGGCCGACTCCCCTGGCAATCATGGAAATTCAGCGTGACATGCTGGTGCAGGATGTGGTGCACGTGATGGAGCGCCACTTTGACGCGTCGGAGCTCAACCCCATCGTTGGGGTGATCGACGCGCTATTCCAGCAGCGTTTCAATGACCTTGAAACCTCGATGCAAATGGGTCGTCCGCCTCGGGGTGGCTCAGGGCATGGTGCCGGTGGCCGCAAGCCCCGTCATCTGCATTGATGATGGCCTGAACCCGTCTGAGTGTCATGAAGCAACAAGCCCGTCAACCGGGCGTTCGGCGGCGCGAAGTTTTTGGCTGGGCGATGTACGACTTCGCCAATTCCGGGTTCACGACGGTCGTCATCACGGCCGTTTTTTCTGCTTACTTCGTGGGCGCTGTTGCCGAAGGGGCTGCATGGGGGGCCTTTGCTTGGACCACAACGTTAGGCGTGTCCTATGCTTTGGTCATGCTCACCATGCCGGCCCTCGGCGCATGGGCGGATCTGCACGCTGCCAAGAAGCGTTTATTGATGCTGGTCACCGCCATGTGCGTGATGCTGACCGCTTGCTTAGCGCTGGTCGGTCCCGGTGATTTGTGGCTGGCCATCTTACTGGTTATCTTGGCAAACACAGCCTACAGCTGGGGCGAATCCGTGTCTTATGCCTTCCTGCCGGAGATTGCCACACCCGATGCGATAGGAAAGGTCAGCGGTTGGGGCTGGGGGCTGGGTTACGCCGGCGGGATGCTGACGCTGGGTATCTGCCTTGCCTACGTTCTCAGCGCACAAGCCCGCGGTGAGACTGCGGGCGATTTTGTACCCGTCACCATGCTCATCACGGCGGTGATGTACGGCGCGGCGTCGCTGTTCACTTTTACGCTTTTGAAAGAGCGTGCCACCCCACAAGTCGCTCTGGCCCAACCATCCGGCGTGCATGCGTCGCTCCAAAGGCTCAAAGCGACATGGCAGGCCTCGCGCCATTACAAGGACTTCTCGTGGTTGCTGACCAGCGCCTTCTTTTATCAAGGCGGGGTCGCAGTCGCCATCACATTAGCGGCCATTTATGCGCAACAGGTCATCGGCTTCAAGTCGGATGAGGTGATGATTCTGGTGTTTGTGATCAACGCGGCGGCAATGGCTGGTGCCCTGGCCTTTGGTCATTTTCAGGACCGGCTCGGACACCGGTTGACACTCGCTTTAACGTTGGTCGGCTGGGCGGTCACCTGCGTCTGGGCGGGTCTCGCGACAGACAAATCGACGTTTTGGGGCGCCGCTTGGTTGGCCGGCATTTGCATGGGCTCAAGTCAGTCCAGCGGTCGTGCCATGGCGGGACTGCTCGCGCCGAAGCAGCAGCTGGCCGAGTTTTATGGTCTCTGGTCTTTTGCCACACGGTTGGCCGCAATCGCGGGGCCCATGCTGTATGGCGCGATCACATGGGCCACCGATGGCGACCAACGCACGGCCATCTTTGCCACCACAGCGCTGTTCGTGCTGGGTTTGCTGTGCTTGATTCCGATGGATATGGCCCGAGGGCGCCGCTCCGCCGAAGGAGCGGGTCACTGACCCGCTCACGTCAGCGGTGCGTGGCTGTTAGGCAGGCACCACCGGGATGGATTTGAACTCACCCGATGCGATGCGTTTTTGCCATTCAGCAGGCCCCGTGTTGTGCACACTCGTGCCGCCGGCGTCGACGGCAACGGTCACAGGCATGTCTTCGATGTCGAACTCGTAGATGGCCTCCATACCCAAGTCTCCGAAGGCGACAACCTTCGACGCCTTGATCGCCTTGGATACCAAGTAGGCCGCACCGCCAACGGCCATCAGGTAGGCGCTCTGGTGCTTTTGAATCGCCTCAATGGCGGCAGGTCCGCGCTCGGCTTTGCCGACCATGGCGATCAAGCCCGTTTGCGCCAACATCATCTCGGTGAACTTATCCATACGAGTGGACGTTGTGGGGCCCGCGGGACCCACCACCTCGCTGCCGACGGGGTCGACGGGCCCGACGTAGTAAATCACGCGGTTCTTGAAGTCGACGGGCAGTGGCTCGCCCTTTGCCAACATGTCGCTGATCCGCTTGTGAGCGGCATCCCGCCCAGTCAGCATCTTGCCGTTGAGCAGCAAGGTTTGACCGGGCTTCCAGCTGGCCACCTCTTCTTTGGTCAGGGTGTTGAGGTCGACGCGCTTACTCTGTTGCGTGTTGGGGGTCCAATTCACCTTAGGCCATGTGTCCAGGCTGGGGGGGGTGAGATAAACCGGACCCGCGCCGTCCATCACGAAATGGGCATGACGCGTCGCGGCGCAATTGGGGATCATCGCCACTGGCTTGCTGGCGGCATGCGTGGGGTATTGGCGAATCTTGACGTCAAGCACCGTGGTGAGACCACCCAGTCCTTGCGCGCCGATACCCAGTGCATTGACTTTTTCATACAGCTCTAAGCGCAGTTCCTCCACAGGCGTCAGGGCGCTGCCAGCGCTTGATTTTTCGAGGAGTTGGTACATGTCCAAGTCCTCCATGAGGGCCTCTTTGGCACTCAGCATCGCCTTCTCGGCGGTGCCACCGATACCGATGCCCAACATGCCGGGTGGGCACCAGCCCGCGCCCATCGTTGGAACGGTCTTGAGTACCCAATCGACCAGTGAGTCGCTGGGGTTCAGCATCACCAACTTGGACTTGTTTTCACTGCCACCGCCCTTCGCTGAGACGATCACATCGACGGTGTTGCCGGGCACCATTTGCACGCTGATGACCGCTGGCGTGTTGTCTTTGGTGTTCTTACGGGTAAATTGCGGGTCCGCCACCACGCTGGCGCGCAGAGGGTTACCCGCCATCGCATAGCCTTGGCGGACGCCTTCGTTGATGGCGTCTTCGAGGCCTGCGGAGAAACCCTGAAAGTGCACGTTCATCCCGATCTTCAAGAACACGTTAACGATTCCTGTGTCTTGGCAGATCGGACGTTTACCCGTTGCACTCATGTAGCTGTTGGTCAGAATTTGCGCCATCGCATCTTTTGCTGCGGGCGCCTGCTCACGCTCGTATGCGTTGGCGAGGTGGCTGATGTAATCGGCCGGGTGGTAGTAGCTGATGTACTGCAACGCGGCAGCGATGGATTCAATTAAGTCGGCCTCTTTGATGGCGGTCATTTGCGTCATGGTATTGATCTCGTTTGGGCAGCTTGGAACATCACAGCCCCCGATTGTAAAACGCCACGTCCCTCCAGCCTGTAAGTGGGTCGTAAGAGCTTGGTAGCACAGTTGCGGCAGACCATTCCGTCGCGTCAGCCGCGTACGTCCCTCACTTTCCAAAGGAGACCGCTTCATGTCAGGTAGCAATTCGTCGATCGAGTCCACACTGGTTGAAAACCGCGTGTTTGAACCCAATGCAAGAGCCAAAGACGGCGCTGCCGTCTCCGGAATGGCCGCTTACGAGGCACTGGTCAACGAGGCCGCCACCGACTTCGAAGGTTTCTGGGCCAAGCGCGCCCGGGAGAATTTGGTTTGGACCAAGCCGTTCAACACCGTGCTCGATGAGTCGAATGCGCCGTTCTATCAATGGTTTGCCGATGGCGAGTTGAACGCATCTGCCAACTGTCTCGACCGTCACATGGGGACGCCGACAGAAAATAAGACAGCCATCATTTTCGAGGCGGATGACGGCGCGGTGACCAAAGTCACCTACAAAGAGCTATTGGGCCGTGTCTCCCAGTTTGCCAACGCGCTCAAGTCACAAGGTGTGAAGTGTGGTGACCGCGTGATCATCTACATGCCAATGACCATCGAGGGTGTTGTCGCCATGCAAGCCTGCGCGCGCATCGGCGCCACCCACTCCGTGGTGTTTGGTGGGTTCTCTGCAAAGGCGTTGCAGGAGCGCATTATTGACGTGGGCGCTTGCGCCGTCGTGACCGCCAACTTCCAGATGCGAGGTGGCAAAGAGTTACCGCTCAAAGGTATCGTGGACGAGGCGTTGTCGTTAGGCGGTTGTGAGGCGGTCAAATCGGTCATCGTTTATCAGCGCACGGCCTCCAGTGTCAATATGGTGGCCGGCCGCGACCACTTCATGCACGACTTGGTGGCCAAAGAGAGCGACGTGTGTGCCCCACAAGTGGTGAACGCTGAGCATCCGCTGTTCGTGCTTTACACCTCGGGTTCAACCGGTAAGCCCAAGGGCGTTCAACACGCAACCGGGGGCTATCTGTTGTGGGCCCGGATGACCATGAATTGGACATTTGACCTGCGGCCCTCTGACGTCTTCTGGTGTACGGCGGACATTGGCTGGATCACGGGTCACACCTACGTGGCTTACGGCCCGCTGGCAGCGGGTGCCACCCAAATCGTATTTGAGGGTGTGCCCACGTTCCCCAACGCCGGTCGCTTCTGGCAAATGATCGAACGTCACAAGTGCACTATTTTTTACACGGCGCCGACCGCGATCCGCTCACTCATCAAAGCGGCTGAGAGCAACGCGTTGGTGCACCCCAACAAGTCAGATCTCTCGAGCCTGCGTCTATTGGGTTCAGTGGGCGAGCCGATTAACCCAGAGGCCTGGATGTGGTACCACCGCCATGTCGGCGGCGAACAGTGCCCAATCGTCGATACGTTCTGGCAAACCGAGACTGGTGGTCACATGATCACGCCCTTACCCGGGGCAACACCTTTGGTGCCTGGATCTTGCACGTTGCCACTGCCCGGCATCATGACGGCGATCGTCGATGAGTTGGGTAACGACTTGCCGAACGGCTCGGGCGGTATGTTGGTTGTCAAACGCCCATGGCCCAGCATGATCCGAAACATTTGGGGAGACTCAGAGCGCTTCAAGAAGAGCTACTTCCCTGCCGAACTGGGTGGGACGATGTACCTTGCCGGCGACGGCGCTGTCCGCAGTGAAGACCGAGGCTATTTCCGCATCACAGGGCGCATCGATGACGTTTTGAACGTCTCGGGTCACCGGATGGGAACAATGGAGATCGAATCTGCATTGGTTGCCAAGACCGATTTGGTCGCGGAGGCGGCCGTTGTTGGGCGTCCGGATGATGTGACTGGCGAGGCAATTGTGGCCTTTGTCGTTCTGAAAGGCGCGCGCCCCGAGGGAGAAGAGGCGCAACGCATTGCCAAAATCCTGCGTGATTGGGTGGGTACCGAGATTGGTCCGATCGCTAAGCCCAAGGAGGTACGTTTCGGGGACAACCTGCCCAAGACCCGTTCCGGAAAGATCATGCGTCGCTTGCTGCGCACTTTGGCGAAAGGTGAAGAGATCACCCAAGACACCAGCACGCTTGAGAACCCGGCGATTCTGGCCCAGTTAGCCAAAGCGCTCTGAAGCCAGCCCGCTGATTTCGGCATAAAAAAAGCCCGCCCTTGTAAAAGGGGCGGGCTTTTTTGCTTGGCGCCTGTGTTACTTCGTCGCCAAGACCCAGTCGGCCAGCTTCTTCGCTTCTTCGGCTGAGACTTGTGGGTTCGCGGGCATCGGGATTGCACCCCAAACACCGGCACCACCCTTCATGATTTTTGTTGCCAATTTGGCAGACGCCTCTTTGTCACCCGCGTACTTGGCGGCGACATCCTTGTAGGAGGGGCCAACCAATTTTTTGTCAACGGCGTGGCAAGCCATACAGTTTTTCGCTTTTGCCAATGCCATGTCAGCCATGGCGGGCGCGGCTAAAACGGTGGTTGCTGCAATCGCGATCAGGAGTTTTTTCATTTGGGTTCCTTAAAAAATTCAAAGTCGTATTCAACGCCACGTCGTGTGTCTAGCGGCTGGCAACAAGCGCGACTGCAGAGCGTAGAAAGCCTAATTTACACAATTTTTGAAACCCCGGTTCACCAAGGGTTTCGTCGAGAAATGGATCAGAAATTGTCGAGAACCGCACCTTTGCTCGCGCTTGAGGCGTTGAAGGCAAATTTGGCCTGCACACCTCGGGTGTAGCGTGGTTCCGGCGCTTTCCACTTGGATCGGCGGGTTGCCAAATCCGCATCGCTGACATGCACGTTGAGCTTCAGCTCAATCGCATCAATCGTGATGGTGTCACCCTCTTCGATCAGTGCGATGTTGCCACCGACGGCAGCCTCTGGCGCGACATGGCCAACGACCATGCCCCAGGTGCCGCCGGAGAACCGACCGTCTGTGATCAAGCCAACAGACTCGCCCAAACCCGCACCAATCAGGGCGCCCGTGGGGGCCAACATCTCGGGCATGCCCGGACCACCTTTGGGGCCCAGATAGCGAAGAACCATCACATCGCCAGCAACGATCTTGCCGTCAAGAATGGCTTTGAGCGCCGACTGCTCGTCATCAAACACACGGGCAGGGCCTGTAATGGTTGGGTTTTTGAGACCGGTGATCTTCGCAACGCAGCCCTCGGGGCTGAGGTTACCTTTGAGAATCGCTAGGTGGCCCTGGGCATACATCGGGTTACTAATGGGGCGAATCACGTCTTGGTCCGCGCGTGGCTCGTCTGGGACGTCTGCCAATTGTTCTGCGATCGTCTTGCCCGTGATGGTCATGCAATCGCCATGCAACAAACCGGCTTTCAACAAAATTTTCATAACCTGTGGAATACCGCCAGCCTTGTGCAGGTCAACGGCCAAGTACTTGCCGCTCGGCTTCAAGTCGCACAGCACTGGGGTGACCTTACGGATGCGCTCGAAGTCGTCCAGTGACCACTCAACGCCCGCTGCGTGCGCAATAGCCAAGAAGTGCAACACGGCATTGGTTGAGCCGCCCGTTGCCATGGTCAAAGCGACAGCGTTCTCGATGGCTTTTTTGGTCACGATATCGCGTGGCTTTAAGTCTTTCTTCACCGCCTCGATCAACACGCGTGCGGATTCAGCCGCCGAGCCGACGATTTCATCGTGAGGGCTGGCCATTGTTGAGGAGTAGGGCAGGCTCATGCCCAACGCTTCAAACGAGCTTGACATCGTGTTAGCCGTGTACATGCCGCCGCAAGACCCTGTGCTGGGAATGGCGCGTCGCTCGATTTGTTCCAAATCCTCATCGGACAGGTTGCCTGCTGCGTTTTGACCGACCGCTTCAAAGACGCTCACGATGTTCAGGTCTTGGCCTTTGTAGCTGCCAGGGAGAATGGTGCCGCCGTAGACATAGATTGCAGGCACATTGGCGCGCAACATGCCCATCATGCCGCCAGGCATGTTTTTATCGCAGCCGCCGATAACGACCACACCGTCCATCCATTGACCTTGCACGCTGGTTTCAACGCAATCGGAGATCACCTCGCGACTGACCAGCGAGTACTTCATACCCTCCGTGCCCATCGCCATACCGTCAGAGATGGTGGGGGTGCCAAACACCTGCGCGTTGCCACCGGCATTCTCGATCGCGTCAATGGCGGCATCGGCCAGACGCTGAATACCCGCGTTACACGGCGTGATTGTGCTGTGGCCGTTGGCCACGCCGATCATGGGTTTCTGGAAGTCCTCCTTCTCATAGCCCATCGCGTAATACATCGAGCGGTTGGGCGCGCGCGATTTACCCTCCGTGATGTTGGCAGAGCGACGGTTGATTTTGAGCGTCTTCGGATCGGTCATGGCGGTTGTTCCGGTTTTGAAAATGAGGAGAAGGAAAAACGATTATTTTAGAGCCACTGCGGCTGCGCGTTGTCGCCTTGCGGATTTAGCCCAAATGGCGGGCAAAATAGGGCCATGCTCACTCATCCCGAAATCGACCCTGTCGCCATTGCCATCGGCCCCGTTGCCGTGCATTGGTATGGCCTGACGTACCTACTGGCCTTTGCCTTGTTTGTTCTTTTGGGGCGCGCCCGCCTGCGTCATGCGCCCTACAACCAGCGTGCGGATGGCCGGGAGTGGCTGCGTGCAGACATTGAGGACATCTTGTTCCTCGGCGTTTTGGGTGTCATTTTGGGGGGGCGCATCGGGTATTGTCTTTTTTACAAACCCGCCTACTACCTCGCCAACCCACTGGAGGTGTTTGCCGTCTGGCAGGGTGGCATGAGTTTTCATGGCGGTTTGCTGGGCGTTTTGGTTGCCATGGTTTGGTTTGCCAAAACCCGAAAAGTTCGGTTTTTCACCGTGATGGACCTCATCGCGCCGTGTGTGCCCACGGGGCTGGCTGCTGGTCGGCTCGGTAACTTCATTAACGGCGAACTTTGGGGACGTGTGGCAGATCCCAGCCTGCCTTGGGGAATGGTTTTTCGCGGCGCGGGTGAGCTGCCGCGTCATCCGTCGCAGATCTACCAGTTGTTACTCGAGGGCCTGTTGCTGTTTGTGATCTTGTGGGTGTTTGCCCGACGCCCTCGCCGAACCGGCGAGGTGTCAGCCCTCTTTTTGATGGGCTACGGCGTATTGCGTTTCATTGCCGAGTACTTCCGTGAGCCCGACGCCCACCTTGGGCTGCTCAACCTCGGCCTGAGCATGGGGCAGTGGTTGTGCGTGCCCATGGTGCTTGGGGGTGTGATCCTGATGCGTTGGGCACGCCGATGATCACTCTGAGCACACCGCAGACCGGGGTGGCGCAGGTCACCATCTCCAACCCGTCGCGCATGAACGCCATGACCGTTGCGATGTGGGAGGCGCTGGCCAATGTGTTTGAAACCCTCTCGGTACAGTCGCCCCGCGTGATTGTCCTGACCGGTGACCCGGCCGGCCACGCATTCTGCGCGGGCGGTGATATTCAAGAGTACCCCGACTTCCGCTTTGACGCTGAGCGCTTGGCTCATTTTCATGAGGTGCAAGTGTGGGGCGGTTTGCGCGCCATACTCAATTGCGATGTGCCGGTGATTGCGAAAATCAACGGTACCTGCATGGGCGCGGGCGTAGAGATCGCCTGTTGTGCCGACATTCGGGTATCCACCCAAGACGCGGTTTTTGGCGCACCGATTGCCAAATTGGGGTTTCCGATGGCGCCGAAAGAGGCTGCGTTGGTCGGCGCGGTTGCTGGCGTGTCGGTTGCTCGTAACATGCTGCTCCAAGCCGCGACCTATCGCGCGCCAGCCCTTCAGGCGAGCGGCTTCCTGGCCGCGACACACGATGCCGACGCATTGGATGAGGCCGTGCAGGCACTCATTGAGCGTCAATGCGCGCTGGCACCCGAGGCGGCGCGACGCAATAAACAGTGGTTGCGCGAGAGCCTACCGGCGTCTCTCGGGCTGTCTCGGCCATCACCCGAGAACGCTTACGGTTATGCCGACAGCGCTGAGCATCGCGAGGGCATTGAGGCGTTCATCGCCAAGCGTCCCGCTGACTTTCGGGGTTGCTAGCCAATGGCAGATGTTTCCCTGCTGGTCGCGCCAACGCTCACCGCTTTGACCATGGGATTGTTGGGCGGTCCTCATTGCATCGCGATGTGCAGCGCGGCGTGCGCGGGCGTGGCGCGTGCGAGCTGTGGCGTGGCCGATCCAACGGCACGTCGATTGAATCTCGCCTTGTTGCAGTTTCAACTTGGACGCGTGCTGGGCTACGCCATTTTGGGTGTTATTGCGGCCGGGTCGGTTCAGGCCATGGGGTGGCTGGGCGCGAATACCCCGATCGTGCGTCCCCTTTGGATGAGTTTTCATTTGGCGGCGGCTTTGCTGGGGACTGCGCTGCTTGTACTGGGTCGACAGCCCTACTGGGTTGATGGGTTGTCGCAGCGCGTTTGGCGGTTGGTGAGAGCCCGTATTGGGCGTGTGGGCCTCGGTGCGCCATGGATGGTGGGGGCCGCATGGGCATTCATGCCTTGCGGCTTGCTTTATGCCGCCCTGATGTTGGCGGCGTTACAAAGCGAGGCTTGGCAGGGCGGCATCACCATGGCTATTTTTGCGATTGGGAGCGGTGCCTCGATGACATTTGGTGCGTGGTGGTTATTGCGCATGAATGTCCGTCCGTCGGGCCCGGTTGCCATGCGCGCCGCTGGCGCCGCGCTGTTGGCCCTCTCGGTCTGGGCGATTTACAAGGGTATTACGGCGCCAACGGGTTTGTGGTGCGCTTAGCCGTTGTCGCGAGCAACACGCCCAACAGCGCGATGGCGAAAGCCAAAATTTGCAAAGGTGTCATGGTCTCGTTAAAAAAGAGCACACCAATCGTTGCAGCAGAGATCGGTAGGAAGACAGTAAACACCCCCGCTTGGTGGGCGTGAATGTGCTTCAAACCCGTCATCCAAAGCCACACCGTGATGACGCTCGCCGCCGTTGCGTAAAAGGTCAGCAAACCCCAGCTGGCAAACGTCACGCTGGCGAAGTCAAACTGCCACGCCAAGTACACGCCGAAGGGGGTTGTGAGAACCAATCCCCACACATTGATGGTGGCGGCGATTCGTTTGGGTGACATGTGGGCCGTGAGGTGTTTGCCAATCACGGCGTACGCGGCCTCGCAGCAAACCGCCAAAAAAACCAGCGTGTTGCCCCAAGCCGCATTCGGGTAAGCCATGTCGGTATCGGCGTGTCGATTGTTGGCGTAAAGACCAATTCCAATAAAGGCGCAACCAATGGCAAGCATTGCGCGCGTGGTCAGTCGCTCTCTCAGAAACAGAGCGCTCATGATTGCAACCACAGCAGGGATGGCCGCCATGATGACACCAGCCGATGTGGCACTCGTTTGGCTAACGCCATAGAGCATGCAAATTGAAAATAAAAAATTACCCAGGAATGATTCGAGAAACAGCAGGCCGTGCAGTTGGCTGGATAAGGGTTGTGCGTTTGGCTCGGGCTTCAACCAGTTGGCCATCAACACCGTTGCCGTTCCGAATCTCAACCATGCCAGAAGCATCACTGGAAAGGCGGCGACCAGTGGCTTGGAGAGGGCCACATAGCTCCCAACAAGGGTCATGCTGAGTCCCAAACAGAGGTAGGCGAGCCACGTTTTCATGGGGCATAGCTTACGACATTTCACCCACTGGAATTTTGATTTCTTAATGTGAAATCAGGTTGAAGTGGCTGATGGTGCACCGCCGCAAAATTTCTCATCGTGAGAAAGTCGACATCACATTGTGAAAACTAAACAAAAGATCGTTGTTTTTAAATATGTAAATATTTGTCTTATATAAGACATAAGAATCGAAATCAGTCTTATACAAGACTATAGTTGACCCCATGGCAAAACCAAATTCCTGGCGCCACCCGTTTCAAACAAACCACCCTTGAAGGAGCTTCACCATGGCAAAACTCACACGTGAACAACAAATCGCAGCACTCGAAAAAGACTGGGCCGAAAACCCCCGTTGGAAGTCGGTGACGCGTCCTTACTCCGCCGCTGACGTCGTGCGTTTGCGCGGTAGCTTGCAGCCCGAATACACCTTGGCTGCCAATGGTGCGGAGCGTCTGTGGGAGTTGGTCAACGGCGGCGCCAAGAAGGGCTACGTCAACGCATTCGGTGCCATCAGCGCCGGTCAAGCCATGCAACAGGCCAAAGCCGGCTTGGAGGCCGTTTACCTGTCTGGCTGGCAGGTTGCCGCCGACGGTAACACCTCGGAAACCATGTACCCCGACCAGTCGCTGTACGCCTACGACTCCGTGCCCACCATGGTCCGTCGCATCAACAACACCTTCAAGCGTGCGGATGAAATCCAATGGTCACGTGGCATCAACCCCGGTGACGACGGTTTCATCGACTACTTCCTGCCCATCGTGGCTGATGCTGAAGCCGGTTTCGGTGGCGTCCTGAACGCTTTTGAGCTGATGAAAAACATGATCGCAGCCGGTGCCGCAGGCGTTCACTTCGAAGACCAATTGGCCGCTGTTAAAAAATGCGGTCACATGGGTGGCAAGGTCTTGGTGCCGACGAGCGAAGCGGTCCAAAAGCTCACGGCTGCGCGCTTTGCCGCCGACGTCATGGGCGTACCCACCATCGTGTTGGCGCGTACCGACGCAGAAGCCGCTAACCTCATCACCTCTGATCACGATGCCAACGACCGCCCCTTCCTCACGGGCGAGCGCACACCCGAAGGCTTCTACCGTGTCAACAACGGCCTTGAGCAAGCCATCAGCCGTGGCGTCGCTTACGCGCCGCACGCCGATTTGGTGTGGTGTGAGACTGGCGTACCCGACATCGGTTTCGCCCGCGAATTCGCGCAAGCGGTTCACGCGGCATGCCCTGGCAAGCTGTTGTCTTACAACTGCTCACCTTCATTCAACTGGAAGAAGAACCTCAACGACAGCCAGATCGCCTCATTCCAAGACGAACTGTCCGCGTTGGGCTACAAGTACCAGTTCATCACCTTGGCCGGTATCCACATCAACTGGTACAACACCTTCAAGTTCGCCAAGGCCTACGCCGGCGGCGAGGGCATGAAGCACTACACCGAGATGGTGCAAGAGCCCGAATTCAAGGCACGTGAAGACGGCTACACCTTCGTGTCACACCAGCAAGAAGTGGGTGCAGGCTACTTCGACGAAGTGACCACCGTGATTCAAGGCGGTGCGTCATCTGTGAAGGCCCTGACCGGGTCGACTG
>ENA-OREM01000082-OREM01000082.1-marine-metagenome-genome-assembly--contig:-NODE-82-length-81125-cov-9.930831_pt1 | contig 81125 bp, 77 predicted proteins | sample MGYA00248623_ERZ508561 | MGnify/ENA primary metagenome ERZ508561 (study PRJEB26227, sample SAMN06264494) | marine metagenome | isolation source: Columbia River Estuary | place: USA:Columbia River Estuary...
GGCGAATGGTTCTTTCTTTTTGTCATTTTGGATCATCACTTTCTTCATGCGATCCACCTTAACGACTGGTCCAAATTCCCGCGACCACCTCTCTCCTTCCTTGGCGTCGGCCTAGCTGGCTTCGCCGTCTATATGGTTCAGGGCTATGTGAGCGATCAAGACGCAGTTCTTGCAAGAGAACGCGTCAAGGCTGCGGAGATCGTTCCGACAACGAAACTCTACGCACCAGTGCGTACAATTGCATACGGCGAAGCGATCACAGAAGCAGACATTGCTCTTATTGACTACGCGATTGCATATCTTCCTGAGGGCGCGTTCAAATCGGTCGAAGAAATGTTCCCAGAGGGCACCAATACACCTCGTGTTGTGTTGCGCCAGATGGAAAAGAACGAGCCAATCCTCGCCTCTAAGGTCACTGCACCTGGTCAAGAGGCGGGCCTGACGACACTGCTAGCCCGTGGCATGCGCGCGTTTACGATCAAGGTTGATGTCGCCAGCGGCGTATCAGGTTTCTTGCGCCCATCCGACCTTGTTGATGTTTACTGGAGCGGTAGCGTTCAGGGCGGAAGTGGTCAGAGCTTTACACAGTTGATCAAATCCAACGTTGAAATCATTGCGGTCGACCAAAGTGCGAACGGCGAGACAAACGGCGCAAACATTGCGCGGACTGTGACTGTTCAGGTTTCACCACAAGATGTAGCCGCCCTCGCCCAAGCGCAGGCAACTGGCAATCTTTCACTTTCTCTTGTTGGTAAAAACGATGACACCCTCGCTGGCGAAATTCAGGTGAACCAGCGCACATTGCTTGGCCTTGCTGAACCGGTCGTAGCGCAGGTAGAAGAAGTAGCACCCGAAAAGGTTTGCTCCATCAAGACACGTCGTGGCGCAGATGTTTTGGAAATCCCAATTCCCTGCACAAACTAAGCCAAACGACATAGCCGACACATTGACCGCGCTGCTCTTTTGGGTGGCGCGGTTTTTCGTTGGGATGTCAACTGTTGTCACTTTCCCACATCTATTTACCTCTACAACGCATTGATTCTTGCTATAATTGTAGTTTCAGGGCAGGGTCGCATTAATAGGGGCAAAAAAGACCCACTAAAAGAGGCGTGATCGGAGAGGCAGGTCACCGTGACATGTAATAATTTCATCAAAGCGGCAATCGCCAGCTTTGCAATATCTGTAGTTGCAGTGCCATCTATCGGCCATGCTGAAACCTTGCGGGTTATGCGCGGGGCGGCATCAAGTGCGCTCAATGTGCCCATGAACCGTGCGGTTGTGGTCGAAAGTGACACTCCATTTGCAGAACTATCTATCGCGAACCCAGGCATTGCGGATATTTCATCCCTGTCGGATCGTACAATCTATGTTCTCGGCAAAGAGCCAGGGCGCACAACGTTGACGTTGCTCGGTGCCGATGGGCGCCTGATCACAAACGTCGAAGTTCACGTGACACCTGATATTGCCGAATTCAAAGAACGCCTTGAGCAAATCTTGCCTGGCGAGAATATCGAAGTGCGTACCGCGAACACCGGTATCGTCCTTTCTGGCACAGTCAGTTCAATTTCGCGCCTTGATCGTGCGCTGGAACTCGCAGAGCGTTACGCACCTGATCGGGTTTCAAACCTGATGTCGGTTGGCGGCACGCAGCAAGTCATGTTGAAAGTGCGCTTTGCTGAAATGCAGCGTTCAGTTTCGAAATCACTTTCTTCTTCTATTGCACTACAAGGTTCGACCTTGGGCGACAAACTTGGATTAGCGGGCATCACGAACAGCTTATCCAGCTCGGATGTAGCCAACACCACGGTTCCTTCCGGCGGCGACAACAACGGCGCATTCCTGTTCGGCTTTAACGCAGGTGGTGTCGAAGTTGGTATTTTGCTTGAGGCTTTGGAAGCACGCGGTGTTGTACGTACATTGGCCGAGCCCAACCTGACCGCACTCAGCGGCCAAGAAGCCAAGTTTTTGGCGGGTGGTGAATACCCGATCCCCGTGTCTCAGGACAATGGCTCGATCACGATCGAATATAAACCCTTCGGCGTCGAGTTGAACTTCACACCCCGTGTGATCGACAATGATGTGATCAACCTAGAGCTTTCGGCAGCGGTATCGTCCATCGACTCCGCCAACGGATTTACGGCAAACGGCTTTTCGGTTGACGCATTCAAGCGCCGCGAAACGTCAACAACCGTTGAAATGCGCGACGGTGAGAGCTTTGCGATTGCGGGCTTGCTGCAAGACGACTTTATGGATCTAAACGGCCAAGTGCCATGGGTTGGCGACATCCCGATCCTCGGGTCATTGTTCCGCAGTGCCGAATATTCACGCAAGCAAACCGAGCTGGTGATTATCGTCACCCCGCACCTTGTGACGCCGACGCGTGGCGAAGTTCTGGCATTGCCAACAGATCGTGTACAACCGCCATCGGAACGCGATTTGTTCCTCTTTGGCCGTATCACTGCCGATAAAGCACCACAAACTGGTGGCGCTGGTGAAGTTGCAAGACAAGACTTTAGCGGTTCGTACGGCTATGTGCTTGACCAATAATAGGGATGTAGGCTGATGAAATATATTCTAACAGCGACTGTCGTTTTGGTTGGTCTAAGCGCATGTTCCCCTAACAGTGCAACCAATCAAGATTTCAACCGTGAAGCTGGCTCTAGTCTGGATGACGGTACCTTTGGTGCCGCAACTATGAACAATACGCTGATCCACACCGGACAAGCTAATTTGACGATCAACCTCGCCAAGCGTTTTGCAGCCGAGGTCAATTCGACAATCACCTTCCCGTTTAACTCCACGGCTTTGGATGAAACGGCACGTGCGACACTGCGCCAGCAGGCAACGTGGATCAATCAGTTCCCTGAAGTGCGCTTCAAGGTCTTTGGACACACTGATCTTGTTGGCAGCCAAGCCTATAACCGCAAACTGGGCCTTGCCCGTGCGGAAGCAGCGTTGCTGTACCTCACAAGCCAAGGCATCGATCGTTCGCGTCTTGAGGCCGTTGTTTCGTTTGGCGAAACACAGCCACTTATCGTCACAAACGGTCAAGAGCGTCAGAACCGTCGTACGGTCACAGAAGTTTCTGGTTTTGTGAACGGTGGGGACTCATCCCTTCTGAACGGAAAATATGCGGAAATCATCTACCGTGAATACACTGGCGGCGCCCGCGCTGCTTCGCCAGTGACAGAGGCCACAGCGACCCCTGAATAAGTTGAATTCCCAGTTCACGCATTAAATTGCGTGAACAACGGAGCCAAAAAGCCATGATCGTCGCAAAATACCAAACAATTACGATCTTTTCGCCCCGTTCTTGACATGATTGCCCCCCACAACAGTCCAAAGGGTTAACCACGTTCGTCGAATAGGCGGATGCGGAAGGCAGCTTTGATAGCGTTGACGTGATTTTCACTGACACCTGTCATCGTAAGCCAGCGACCCGTAAATAAAGGACGTATGGTATGAGCAATGCAGTGTTGAAATCCGAGCCCCAAGCGATCGTCGTATGTACGATCAGTAGAGATGTACAGATTTTTGATCTGTTGATTGAAGATATGGAGGCAGCCCTTGGTGAAAACTGGGGTGACCTATCCTTTGATGATGCAGCATCATATTTGCACCAACCTGAGGCGGCGAGCCTGCGGTTTGTGACGATTGCGATGGATCATGAAGACGAAGACAATCTTGACCAGATCTCGCATGTCATTTCAGTCGCAAAATCCAAGGATATCAAAGTCATCCTAATCACGGAGGATGTCAGCCCTGCCGCGTTGCACCAATTGCTCCGTGTTGGCGGCGACGAGTTCATCCCCTACCCGCTCCCTGAACATGAGTTGGCCAGCGCGATTGACCGCGTTTTGACCCCGACCGAGCAGGCCCCTGTTACGCCAGAGCATAACACTGCTCTTAAACCAAAAGGTGGCCACAACGGCGTAATCATTCCAGTACACGGCATGGCTGGTGGTACGGGTGCCACGACATTTGCGGTGAACCTCGCATGGGAACTTGCAACTGTTAGCAAGACCGAATCCCCGCGCGTTTGCATTCTCGATTTCGACTTCCAGTTTGGAACAGTTTCAACCTATCTGGATTTGCCGCGCCGCGAGACAGTACTCGAGTTGCTCGGCGATACCGAAGCGATGGACAGCGAGGCCTTCATGCACGCTTTGCTGCCATTTGACCAAAAGATACACGTTTTGACGGCACCGACCGACATGATCCCGCTTGATATGATTTCCCCTGAGGATATTTCTCGGGTCATCGAAGTGGCGCGGGCGAATTTTGATTACGTTGTAATCGACATGCCATCCACGATGGTCGAATGGTCGCAGACAGTCTTGGAAGCAGCGGATGTTTATTTCGCGATGATCGAGCTAGATATGCGTTGCGCGCAAAATACGCTGCGCCTTAAGCGGGCCTTGCAGACCGAAGAACTGCCGTTCGAAAAACTGCGCTTTGTCCTGAACCGCTCACCAGGCTTTACCGATCTGAATGGCAAAAGCCGCGTGAAACGTCTTGCAGATAGTCTCGGCATCTCAATCGAAGTGATGATGCCAGATGGCGGCAAGATCATTGCTCAAACGAACGATCATGGCGCGCCGCTAGGTGTTTCGATCCCTAAAAACGCTTTGCGCAAGGAAATCGCAAAACTCGCGAAGTCAGTGCATGATGTTAATAAGTCTGCTGAAGTTGCCGCTAAAGGCTAAGGAATTTACCGATGTTTTCGAAGTATAAGAAATCAGGCAATTCGGCTAAAACGCCCGCAATGAAAGCTGGCACGCAGCCCGTTGCAGCACCCGTTGCCGCCGCCCCTATCGATGCGGTATCCGCATCCTTTCGGCGCACGATGCCAAAGGCTCATGCGGAAGCAGCCCCTCAAGATAAAGAGAAACGTCGTAAAGAGCGCATAGGCGAGATTAAACTCGAACTCCACAAAGCGCTTCTTGATAATCTCAACCTTGCGGCACTTGAAACGGCCTCCGAGGCGGATTTGCGCACCGAAATCAACGCGATCACGCAAGAAACACTCGAAGAACTCGGGATTGTTCTCAACCGTGAAGAGCGCACGACCCTTAGCCAAGATTTGTTCTTTGAAGTCACGGGCCTCGGGCCGCTTGAAGTATTGCTCAAAGACGACAGCATCAACGATATTCTGGTGAACGGTCCAAAGCAAATCTTCGTGGAACGCAACGGTAAGCTTCAACTGACTGACGTTACATTCAAAGACGAAAGGCACCTGATGCGGATCATCGACAAGATCGTATCCGCGGTGGGTCGTCGTGTTGATGAATCCAACCCTTACGTCGATGCGCGCTTGGCCGATGGTTCGCGTTTCAACGCGATGGTGCCACCGATTGCGGTGGACGGCAGCCTTGTTTCCATTCGTAAGTTTAAGAAAGAAAAGCTCGGCATTGACGAGCTGGTCAAATTTGGTGCTTTCACCGAAGAAATGGCCGCCTATCTACAGGCCGCCGTGTCAACCCGGCTGAACGTCATCGTTTCTGGCGGTACAGGTTCTGGTAAAACGACGACGTTGAACGCGCTTTCTTCTTTCATCGACAACGACGAACGCATTCTGACGATCGAGGATACGGCCGAACTTCAGCTCCAGCAAACGCATGTTGGTCGCATGGAAAGCCGCCCACCAAACGTCGAGGGTAAGGGTGGCGTTTCGCAACGCGACTGTTTGAAAAACGCTCTGCGTATGCGTCCTGACCGGATTATCGTCGGCGAAACCCGTGGCGAAGAAGTTATCGACATGTTGCAGGCCATGAACACAGGCCACGACGGATCTATGACCACAATCCACGCCAACTCTGCACGTGACGGTGTGTCGCGTCTGGAAAACATGATTGCGATGGCGGGTATTGAAATGCCTATCAAAGCGATGCGGAGCCAGATTTCTTCGGCTGTAAACTTGATCGTGCAGGCATCGCGTCTGCAAGATGGTTCACGCCGCATGACCTCGATCACCGAGATCACAGGCATGGAAGGTGACGTTATCTCCATGCAAGAAATCTTCAAATATCAGCGCGTTGGCCTGACCCCAGACAACAAAATCATCGGTCACTTCACAGCGACTGGTGTGCGTAGTCACTTCTCTGATCGCTTTAAATTGTGGGGCTATGACCTGCCGCCGCAAATTTTTGAACCTATGGTCGCGGAGTAATACGCATGATTTCTGCAGCACCAATTATCTATATCGTAATCTTTGCCGCGGTGATCGCGATTGTCCAAGGGACCTATCTTGTCATCTTTGGCAAATCGATCAGCATGAACGGCAAGGTCAACCGGCGTCTAGAATTGCTGGAAAAAGGCGGCGGTCGCGAGCAGGTGCTTGAACAGCTCCGCAAGGAAATGACCCAGCACATGAAATCGCAGAGCATCCCGCTCTATTCGATTTTGGCAACAAAAGCCCAGAAGGCAAACATTGCCTTTACCCCAGTCCAACTGATCATGCTGATGGGCGCGGTAAGTGTCGTAGCCTATGTCGGTCTTCTGATCGGGACCGAGGTAAACCCACAAGTTCGCATCGCCCTCTCGCTTGGGATGGGCATCGGTGGCGTCTTCGTTTGGATCAACACCAAAGCAAACAAGCGTATGTCAATGATTGAGGAACAACTGCCCGAAGCGGTTGAACTTATGGTGCGTTCTTTGCGTGTGGGTCACCCGTTTACCTCTGCGGTAGCAATCGTTGCCAATGAGGTCGCCGATCCCCTCGGGACCGAAATGGGCGTGATTTCTGATGAAGTCGCTTATGGCCGCGATGTCGGAGAATGCCTCAAAGCGATGGCAGAGCGCCTCGATATGCAAGACATGCGCTTTTTGGCGGTTGCTGTGACCATTCAACAGACGTCTGGTGGTAACTTGGCCGAAATTCTTGATGGTTTGGCAAAGGTCATCCGCTCACGCTTTCGTCTGTTCCGTCGCGTTCAGGCCATCACTGCCGAGGCAAAATGGTCAGGCAAACTCCTGTCAGGTTTTCCAATTGTCGCGATGATCGGCGTCAACGTAGTTGACCCCAACTATTTCGACGAGGTTAAGCTGTCTCCTATGTTCATCCCTGCATGTTTGGTCGTCGCGGGCTTGCTGATCGCAAACCTGTGCGTCATGCGCGCACTCGTCAACATTAAGGTTTAAGAGGCTATATCATGCAAAAACTTAACGCGATGATTGTTGACATGCTTGGGCCATTTGGCCCGCTGATGCTCGTAGGCATGCTGGGGGTCTTTTTGATCCTTCTCACGCTGCCAATATTAATGAAAAAACAGCACGATCCGCTTGATCGTCTCAAATCATCTCCGAGAAAAGACGAAAAGAAAGGTGAGCAACTTCGCCAAGCCGCGGCAAATGACAAGCTCAACAAATACGCAAACTTTCTAGAGCCGCAAGACCGCGAAGAATATTCTGCCGTGAAGCTTAAGCTTGTGCAGGCGGGTTACTATTCCAAAGACGCCGTGCGCTTTTACTACTTCGCTCAATTTACGTTGGGGATGCTCGGCCTGGTCCTTGGCGGCATCTTTGCCTTTATCAAAACGCAACAGGGCGATGTGACATCGATTGGCCTCATGAAAATGATCATGATACCCGCTATTGTTGGCTATATTGGCCCTAAATATTGGGTGACCCGCCGACAAACCGCACGCCAAGAAGCCATTACAAATGGGTTTCCCGATAATCTCGATATGATGCTCGTCTGTGTCGAAGCGGGTCAGTCATTGGATCAATCCATTATCCGCGTCGCGCGTGAGCTGAAATCTGGCTTTCCTGACCTGTCCCATGAATTTGAAGTTGTCAGCCAAGAAATGAAGGCTGGTAAGGACAAAGCAACCGTTCTCAAGGACATGGCTGACCGCGCAGGCGTTCAAGACATCAGAAGTTTTGTGACCGTGTTGGTCCAGTCGCAACAGTTTGGTACATTCATCGCCGATGCGTTACGGGTCTATGCGTCGGAAATGCGTGACAAAAGAGTCATGCGCGCCGAAGAAGCGGCAAACAAATTGCCCACAAAGATGACTTTGGCCACGATGATGTTGACGGTGTCGCCGCTTCTCATCATTTTGATCGGACCGTCTATCTACGCGATTACGCAAAACCTCTGACGGAGTAAGGAACAGGTCAGATGTTGCGCAAATGGGCATTTTCTCTTTTAGCCCTCATTGTCATGGCCGCCTGTGCGCCGAGCGGCTTTGACACCAAAAACGATCCCTTCGCGGCACCTGGTGTGGCTGGCCAGTCTGATATCGACGGCCTGCTCGTTGGACATCGCCTCATGGCGGCGGGGGAGTTTGAACTTGCCCTCAAGGCTTACACTCGTGCGGCTGCCCAACAAGGGCTCAACGTCGATACGCTTTCTGCCCTGGGTTCGGCGAATTTGCGACTTGGACGACTTGGACAGGCAGAACGCCTCCTGAGACGTGCAACAGAAGAAGACCCGATGTTTCCAGCCGCATGGAACAATTTGGGTGTTATTTTGATGGAAAGAGGCAAATACGGCGAAGCTGCCGAAATTTTCCGTCGCGCGTTTGCAACGGATAATGGAAATTCGGACCAGATCAAAGAGAACCTTCGGATATCTCTCGCTCTGGTCGAAGATCCATTCTACGATCATGGTCAAAATGATGACGTAAAATTGGTGCGGCGGGGCTCGGGTGACTATGTGATCCTGACTGCACTTTGAGGCAAGAGCAGTAGAGGACGCAGAAAAATGCGCCACCCCATATTTCTTTCGGTCGCCGCCTTGGCGGTATTCGGTCTGTCTGCATGTGACCAATCAGGTGACGCGCAAGTAGAACGCGCCTTGGATGACATGAATCTCGTTGACGAAACCAACCTCAACGATGTGATGTTGACAGTTGGCGATCCCGACGAGGCAGTGAATTACTTTGCAGGCGCAAATCAGAACGATCCAGGGCGCATTGATCTGCAACGCGGTCTGGCAAAGTCCCTGATCCGTGCCGGTCGCGCAGCCGAGGCGCTTGAAGCTTGGCGCATTGTGACCACCCATGAAGAAGCAAATTACGACGATACCGTCGAGCTAGCTGACGCCTATATTCGCAACAACAAGTGGGACGATGCTGCGGCGACGCTCAACTTGATCCCACCTACTCACGAGACATTTAAGCGTTACCGCCAAGAAGCGATGGTCGCAGACAGCAAACAGCAATGGGACAAGGCCGACAGTTTTTACCAAACGGCGTCCGGCCTCACGACGACACCTGCTGGTGTGCTCAACAACTGGGGTTACTCCAAGCTAACGCGCGGAAAATACGCCGAGGCAGAGCGCCTGTTTAATGATGCATTGCGCAGTGATAGCGGCATGTTTACCGCCAAGAACAACCTTGTTCTCGCGCGCGGTGCGCAGCGCAAATATGATTTGCCTGTCATCCCGATGACCCAAATAGAACGGGCTCAACTTCTCTATACGATCGCTTTGACCGCCATTAAACAAAACGATGTGACCATCGGCAAAGGCCTGCTGAAAGAAGCGATTGATACGCATCCTCAGCATTTTGACGAAGCCACCCGCGCCCTTCGCGCCATCGAAGATAACGTTTCAAACTAATGATGGCTCTCTCAGCAACATCCGCTATGTGGCTTTTGATCGCCGCCTTGCCAATCTCGCTCTTTGTCGCGTGGAATGACATGCGCTCGATGAAGATTCCAAATGTCGCCGTCATGGCATTGGTTATCAGTTTTGCGGTGCTCGGCCTTTTGGCGTTCCCGTTCACACAGTACTTGTGGCAATGGGTGCATTTGGTCGTCGTACTTTTGATCGGCTTCTTACTCAATGCAGCACGCGTAGTCGGCGCAGGGGACGCAAAATTCGCAGCCGCAGCCGCGCCATTTGTCATGGTCGATGATCTTGCAACCTTGGCCTGGATATTCGTGGCAAGTGTTTTTGCGGGCTTCTTTGCCCATCGCATCGCCAAGCATTCGCCGCTTCGCAAGCTGGTTCCCGACTGGGAAAGTTGGACGTCGGGCCGCCGTTTTCCGATGGGCCTGCCATTGGGTATGACCCTTGTTGGCTATTTGGTTCTGGCCGCAGTCCAATAAAATCCCCTTGAACAATGCCACAATAGTTCGCGGCTTTGTCCATCTTTTGACCACAATCGGGTGCGATATTTGTTGGTAACGCCGCGCCATTTATGCGGCCAGATAACTGACAGGCCCGCCCAATGAATATGCCAATTACATCCGTCATGGCACCTCCGCCGCCAAAGACGCTCGCGCAGATGCAACTTCCTCCCGCAATGATGCGAGACATCTTGCTCAAAACCATGTTCCGTATGAATGCGGAAATGGTCTCGCATCTGAGCAGGGTCATCTGTTTGCCTGCGCCAGTCACACAAGAATTAGTTGATCTTGCGCGTCAGCAGCGCTTGATCGAGGCCACAGGTACGCTCAACGCCAACAATGGCAATGAAATGGGTTACCAACTGACGGATCAGGGCAAGGCGCGCGCGCAAGATGCACTGAAACAGTCTGAATATTTTGGCGCGATGCCTGTTCCGCTGGACGTTTACAGCCAACAGATCAAACGACAGTCGATCCGCAATCTTACGGTCACGCGCGACCAGTTGGCCAATGCGATGGGCCACCTCATTTTGCCACCGGCACTGCTTGGCAACCTTGGACCTGCAGTTGGTGCTGGCCGCTCGATCCTCATGTACGGCCCTCCAGGGAATGGTAAGTCCTCGATTTCAAACGGAATTCGTGACGCGCTTGGCGACAAAATCTATGTGCCTCGCGCCATCGAATTTTCGGGTCAAGTTATCACTGTCTACGATCCAATTGTGCATTCGGCAGCCGAAGATGACATCGACGATCCCAACAGCCTGCGCCGGACATCTGGCCGTTTTGATACACGCTATGTGCGTTGCGAACGTCCAACCGTGATCACGGGTGGTGAATTGACGCTCGACATGCTCGATCTGGTCTACAACCCAACTGCACGAACCTATCAGGCCCCGTTGCAGCTTAAGGCCACCGGCGGCATCTTTATCGTAGACGACCTTGGCCGTCAGGCAGATCCGCCCCAGACACTGATCAACCGGTGGATTGTTCCGCTGGAAGAAAACAAAGATATTCTCGCACTTCAGTCGGGCGAAAAATTCGAGGTGCCATTCGACACCCTCGTGATCTTCTCCACCAACTTCCACCCGAATGCGATCTTCGATAAGGCGGCTTTGCGTCGTATCTTCTTTAAGATCAAAATTGATGGTCCCGACCAAGCGGACTTCCTCAAGATTTTCGCCATGGTTGCGCGCAAAAAGAAAATGCCCCTCGATGAGGCCACGTTGATTCACCTGCTGAACAACCGTTACCCCGAGATCGACAACGTCTATGCGAACTATCAACCGGTTTTCCTGATCGACCAGATGATCGCGATTTGTGATTACGAAGGCATTCCCTATCAAATGACGCCAGAACTTATCGACCGCGCATGGGGCAATATGTTCGTGGCCGAAGAAGATATCGTACACTAAGACACTTAAACGATTGTGAGTGATGGTCCTCAGCACGACGCCATCACTCACAATCGCCCTTGACCATCGCCGCTCACGCGTCACTTTAGGGCTATGACCACCCTGCCCCCCTCCATCTCCAATTGGTTTGAAACCCGCGGCTGGTCGCTTCACCCGCATCAAATCGATATGCTGACCCGTGCACAGGACCCCTCCCTGCTGCTCATCGCACCCACGGGTGGCGGCAAAACTTTGGCTGGGTTTCTGCCGACATTGGCCGAACTTGCCGATGGTACTCACCAAGGCCTGCACACGTTATATGTGTCTCCGCTCAAAGCACTGGCCGCAGACATCAAACGCAACTTGCGCCGTCCCGTTGAGGATATCGGCCTGCCAATCCGCATCGAAGATCGCACAGGCGACACAAGCTATACGCAAAAACGCCGTCAACGCGCCGACCCGCCGCATATCCTGCTAACCACCCCGGAAAGTCTGGCGTTGCTGACCAGTTACGAGGATGCGCCCCGCATGTTCGCGGGACTGCAACGGGTCGTCATCGACGAAATCCACGCCCTCGCGGAGAGTAAACGTGGCGACCAACTGATGTTGGCCCTCAGCCGCCTGCAATCCGTCGCGCCCAACCTGCGCCGCGTCGGTCTTTCCGCCACCGTCGAAGACCCCGCAGCGATTGCCCATCTCTTGGCACGTCATCCAGACCTCTGCCCGATCCTGATTGCAGACGCAGGGCCAGAACCTGACATTGCCATTCTCACCACTGACGAACAGCCCCCTTGGTCGGGCGGTAGTGCAAAATACAGCATTCATGCAGTCCTCAGGGAAGTCAAAAATCATAAAACCACACTTATATTCCACAACACCCGTGCACAGGCCGAAATCTTCTTCCACAATCTCTGGCTCGCTAACGACGACTATCTGCCCATCGGCATCCACCACGGCAGCCTTGATCGCACCCAACGTGACCGCGTCGAGGCGGCGATGGTTGCGGGCGAACTCCGCGCTATCGTCTGTACTGGCACGCTTGATTTGGGCATCGACTGGGGCGACGTGGACCTTGTGATCCAGATCGGCGCGCCCAAAAACGTCAAACGCCTCGTGCAACGGATCGGCCGCGCCAACCACCGCTACAACGCGCCCTCCAAGGCATTGCTGGTTCCCGCCAACCGCTTTGAGGTCGTCGAATGTGTCGCAGCCCTAGAAGCCGTGAAAGCCCACGATCTTGACGGCGACCCACGCGGCGCAGGCCCCCGTGACGTGCTGTGCCAACACATCCTGATCACGGCCTGCGCGGGTCCGTTTGACGCAGATACGCTCTTCAACGAAGTTACGACCGTCGGCGCCTATAGCGCCCTCACCCGCCCCGCTTTCGACGACTGTTTGGATTTCTGCGCCACTGGCGGCTACGCGTTGCGCGCCTACGACAAATGGAAACGGCTATTGCAGCGACCAGACGGTCTGTGGCAATTGCGCGATCCCCGCGCCGCCCAACGCATCCGTATGAACATCGGCACGATCCAGGACACCGACACGCTCAAGGTTCGCCTCAAGGGCAACTTCAAGCCTTTGGGCGAGATAGAGGAGGCCTTTGCCGCAACCCTGACCAAAGGCGACACCTTCCTGATCGGTGGGCAAATCGTGCGCTATGAGGGGCTCCGCGACCTCACTGTCGAGGTCACCCGCCGCGCCGACAAAGCCCCGAAAATCGCGACCTTCGCCGGCACCAAATTCGCGACCTCAACACAGCTCTCGGCCCGTATCCTTGCCATGTTCCAACAACCCGACTGGCCCAATCTGCCCGCACACACAGCCGCTTGGCTTGCGTTGCAACGCGAGGTGTCACAGCTCCCGCAAGTGGGGCGTATCCTCGTGGAAAGCTTCCCCCATGACGGCTATGCTCATACCTGTTTCTACGGATTTGCAGGGCGTAATGCGCAGCAAACTCTTGGCCTACTGCTCACCCAGCGGATGGAGGAAAAGGGCCTTAACCCGCTTGGTTTTGTCGCCACTGATTACGCCACGCTAATCTGGGGCTTGGATGCGGTCACCGATTCTGCGGCATTGCTGACGCCTGACGGTCTGCGTGACGGGTTAGAGACTTGGCTCGCAGGTAACGCCGTGATGAAACGCACCTTCCGCGCGTCGGCCACCATTGCAGGGCTGATTGAGCGGAACTTACCCCAAGCCCGCAAATCGGGACGGCAGGCGACGTTTTCTAGCGATATCCTCTACGACACGCTCTCCAAATATGACCCCGATCACCTAATGCTACAAATCACGCGCGAAGAGGCGATGCGCGGACTGGTTGATTTCGGGCGGATCGAAGAAATGCTCGCCCGCACTCAAGGAGCGATTGATCATGTCACCCTTGATCGCCTTTCACCGCTAGCGGCCCCTATGATGTTAGAGATGGGGCGCGTGCCGATTGCGGGCGAAGCGCGTGAACAATTGATGCGCAGGGCCGCTGCAGAATTGATGGCAGAGGCTGGTCTCGACCAGTTTAACGCATGAGCGGTCACGACTTTCAATTCTGCGGGGCCTCGCTTGTCGCATGCGCCAACGGCACGCTTTGGTTGCCCGAAAGTGAAACTCTCTGCGTTTCTGACTTGCATCTAGGTAAATCTGAGCGGATCGCGCGCCGCGCTGGCCTCATGCTGCCGCCGTTTGAAACCCTCGATACGCTGACGCGGTTGGGCGAAACGATCACCCGCCTTAATCCAAAAACCGTGATCTGCCTTGGGGATAGCTTTGACGATTTGACCGCCGCCAATGATCTCGCGCCAGACGCCAAATCACACATCATCCAACTGCAAGCGGGGCGTAAATGGCTTTGGATTGAGGGCAACCATGACGCAGGACCTGTCGATATCGGCGGCACGCACGTGGCGCAAACCACTATCGGGAACCTCACGCTCAGACATATCGCCACGGACGAAGAAGCCGAAATTTCGGGGCACTATCACCCCAAACATGCCGTTGCGGGTACAGCGCGACCTTGTTTTCTCTACGATACGCGGCGGCTTATCATGCCCGCTTTTGGCACCTACACTGGCGGTTTACGCAGCGATGCTGCGCCGCTTAAGGCGCTGTTCCCGCACGGCGCAATTGCGGTGCTGACTGGAAAATCGGCGATCGCTACGCCTCTTGGAAAAAACCAGCGGCCACAAGATTCCCGCGGTATGTCTTACTAACAGGCACCTCGACACCGCAGGCCAACTCGACAAATTCCTTATTCCCAACGCGCTTGCCCTCTTTGACAAATGCCATTGCAACCCAATGAGACCGATGCGTGCAAGGACCGAGAGTTTCGTCCATTTCTTTGACCGCGTCCGCGAACCGCATCAAAAGCCGGTGCTGGGTCCCGTCTTCCAAGAAAACAACGGTATAGTAATCCTCCACTGTGATGTGAGAAATCTTTCCTGTCACCCCTTCGGGCAGTCGCGAATAGAGCCGTGGAAGCTGATCCGCCAGTGCATCCTCTTCGGGGCTATTCAATAAAATCCAGGCAACCAAGATAGATGCGAAAGTGAAATTCAACAGCAGGACCTGCCAGAACGGCATATAGAATTCGGCAGGGCCAAGATATTCATTGCGGATGAACATGTAGTTGAGCGGCGCAAAGAGAATTGCGAACACGAATGCGCTTAACAATCCATGCAAAGCGCGGTGGTCTGTCGGGTAAATGAACCTCGCAATCGCGCAGGCCACCCCACCCACAACAAAGGCGATAATCCCCTGTGGCGCCCAAAATACGAGGCGTTCGGACATGTCCATTTGTTCATAAGTGCCAAAGGGGCCTGAGAACACATAAATCGTCGTGACGAGTGCCGCGAGAACGACATGCTTCACCCTGAATGTCGTTCGCACAAAGTTGTGGAAAAAATTATACACCTTATGCCCTACAAATTTACGCCCAATATATCTTTTCGAGATATCTCAAACGAAAATTTTTCAGAAGGGGAAAAAATTCTTTAAACAACCATGTGCAACTTCAGAAAATCAAAGACTTACGCGGTAAGTCCTTCTGGCTCGGGCAAGCCATTCGCCCGGCAGCACGCAGTGATTGTATTGGCCAATAGACATGCAATCGTCATTGGCCCAACACCGCCCGGAACAGGCGTTATCGCACCTGCAACAGCCGCACAGCTTGCGTAATCCGCGTCGCCCACAAGACGTGTGCCACCCTCAGGTTTTTCAATGCGGTTAATACCTACGTCAACCACCGTCGCACCCGGCTTAATCCAATCGCCGATCACCATCTCGGGGCGACCAACGGCGGCCACGACGATATCAGCGCGGCGCACAACTTCGGCCAAATCTTTAGTGCGGCTATGGGCGATCGTCACCGTGCAGCTATCACCAAGCAGCAATTGCGCCATCGGCTTTCCGACGATGTTGGAGCGGCCAACAACCACAGCGTTCAGGCCAGATAGGCTGCCGTGGTGGTCACGCAGCATCATCAGGCAACCAAGCGGCGTGCAAGGCACCATGCTCTTTTGACCTGTGCCAAGAAGACCCACGTTCGAGATATGGAACCCGTCCACGTCCTTTGCAGGGTCAATCGAATTGATCACCAAATCGCTATCAAGATGCGCAGGCAATGGCAGCTGAACCAAAATGCCGTGCACCTTTGGGTCATTATTCAACTGGTCGATTAGCGCGAGTAGTTCTTTTTCAGTGATGTCATCGTCGCGCTTAAACTCAAAGCTTTCCATGCCAACTTCGACGGTCTGCTTGCCCTTGGAGCGCACATAAACTTGGCTCGCAGGGTCTTCGCCAACCAAAACAACAGCCAATCCAGGTGTGATACCATGCTCTGACTTAAGCATCGTTACATGAGCCGCCACCTTTTCACGCACTGTTGCTGCAAAGGCTTTTCCGTCGATTACTGTCGCTGTCATGGTCTCTTCTTTCGAGGTTAAATCTGCCCGCCATAAGCGGACAACGGGCGCGCAGAGAAATCCTGCGCGCCCGCGTTTTGTTTAGAACAAGCCTTCGATCTGGCCTTCAGCGTTCAGCATGATGCTTTCGGCAGATGGCACACGTGGCAGACCTGGCATCGTCATGATCTCACCGCAGATGACGACCACAAAGCCCGCACCAGCAGACAAACGTACTTCACGCACAGGCACAGAGTGACCGGTTGGAGCGCCCCGACGCTCTGGATCGGTTGTGAATGAGTACTGGGTTTTTGCCATGCAAATCGGCAAGTTACCGTAGCCCTGATCTTCCCATTCCTTCAACTGTGAGCGGATCTTTTGATCGGCCAGCACTTCGTCAGCATGGTAGATACGCTTTGCGATCACGTTGATCTTGTCGAACAATGGCATGTCATCTGGGTACAGCGGTGCAAAGTTAGAGATGCCGCTTTCCGCAATCTCAGCAACTTTCTTGGCCAACTCTTCGGACCCCTTGGAACCAAACTCCCAGTGCTGGGACAAGATCGCCTCAGACCCTTGGGTCTTTACGTAATCTTTAACCGCTTGAATTTCGGCTTCTGTGTCGGTCACAAAGTGGTTGATCGCGACCACAACAGGCACGCCAAACGACTTGAGGTTCCCGATGTGACGGCCAAGGTTGGCACAACCAGCCTTCACCGCATCCACGTTTTCGCCACCAAGATCGGCCTTGGCCACGCCACCGTTCATCTTCATCGCACGGACTGTTGCAACGAGCACAACGCAGTCAGGCGCAAGGCCCGCTTTGCGGCACTTGATGTTCAGGAACTTTTCAGCACCCAAATCAGCACCAAAGCCAGCTTCGGTCACAACGTAATCGGCAATCTTAAGCGCCGTTGTTGTCGCCGTCACAGAGTTACAGCCGTGCGCGATGTTGGCGAACGGGCCACCGTGTACGAACGCAGGGTTGTTCTCAAGTGTCTGCACAAGGTTTGGCTGCATCGCATCTTTCAGCAATACAGTCATCGCGCCGTCAGCCTTAAGATCGCGGCAATACACAGGGCTACGGTCACGGCGATATGCCACGATCATAGAACCCAGACGTTCCTGCAAATCCTTCAGGTTCTCGGCAAGACAAAGGATCGCCATAACCTCGGACGCAACAGTGATGTCAAAACCGGTTTCACGCGGGAAACCGTTTGCAACGCCGCCAAGCGACACGTTGATCTGACGCAGTGCGCGGTCGTTCATGTCAAGAACGCGACGCCAAACAACGCGGCGAATATCGATCTCAAGGCTGTTGCCCCAATAGATGTGGTTATCAAGCATCGCAGAACACAGGTTGTGCGCGGATGTGATCGCGTGGAAGTCGCCTGTGAAGTGCAGGTTCATCTCTTCCATCGGTACGATCTGCGCCATGCCGCCACCAGCAGCCCCGCCCTTCATACCAAAGTTTGGCCCAAGCGAAGCCTCACGGATGCAAACAGCCGCCTTCTTGCCGATACGGTTCAAACCATCGCCAAGGCCAACAGTTGTTGTCGTTTTGCCTTCGCCCGCAGGTGTCGGGTTGATCGCTGTCACAAGGATCAGCTTACCGTTTGGACGGTCCTGTACAGAATCGATAAAGCGCTGGCTGACCTTCGCTTTGTCATGGCCATATGGCAGCAGATCGTCGGTGCCGATCCCCAGCTTTGCGCCAATCTCTTGGATCGGCAGCTTGCTCGCGGCGCGCGCGATTTCGATGTCAGTCTTATAGGCCATGTAAATTTTCCCTGTGCGCGAGCCATCGGCTCATAATTTCTCACACATGTGTAACGAGCCAATTTGCGACCTAGAACCGCGATTGCGACATTTTGACCGTCGGAATCGTCGGTGGTTGAAAAATGCGTTTCGGATGCGAAACGAAAGACGCCTTTATGGGCGCCATCTACGCTGGTCAGGCACATGAAGCCGCAGCTTGTCACCGACCTTGATTGCGCCCTCATGCTGCACCCAAGCGGTCACACCGCGACGGCCCTGCGCGGCAGGTTTGAACAATACACCCTTCTCAGGATGCGCGGCCTCAATCTCGCGTCCGGGCAAAACGCAGGGCCGGTTTTCCATATCGACCACAATTGTCGTGCCGTTTTCGGCCTGCAACCGCGACGACGGCGGCACATGGGTGAAATCAGAGATGCCTTTCACGACAATCGAACAGCCAAGCAGCGCTGGATCAAGCCAGTCCAGCCCGCATTTGGCGGCAATCGCATCAATCTCTTCCTGCGACATCACCGACAACTGCCGTTCATTGCGAATCTCGGTGCCTTGCTTCCATAGCGATTTAACCCGCACACAAGACGCTCGCGTCACCCCACTATGCGCCTCGCCCTCGGCGCCCGCATAGGTCAGGCGCATCTCGGCGGTGGCAACGCTGCACAGCCCCGTATCGGGTGGCACGGTACCCAACCAAGTGATTTCGCCGTATTGTTCTGTGGGGGCTAGTGCAGGCATGTCTTACTCCAATTTTCGACATTGGTAACGGGCCCAACCCGCAGGATCAAATCGCAATTTGTGACGCGACCCGTAACGAAAAACGCCGCCCCATCTCTGGCGCGGCGTTTTCATTTACTTGCTTGGCTCTGGCTCTAGGCCCGCATCGGGTGCCTTGGGCTTTTTCGGCTTCGTCTTCGGAATAGACGTGATCGAGCTGCCACTTTCCGGTGGCGTATCGTCGACATCATCGCCACGGTTCAAGGCCTCGCCCGCAATCACCTTTGCGATCTCATTGCCCGTCAGTGTTTCATACTCCAACAAGCCCTCTGCCAAACGCTTCAGATCATCAGCCTTTTCGGTCAGAACCCGCTTTGCGGTCTCGTAACCCTCATCAATAAAGCGGCGTACCTCTTCATCAATCAGCTTTTGGGTCTCAGCCGAATGTGTTGTGCCACCGCTGTAGGCACCCAAATGCGACTGCTGCTCATTGGCGTAATCAATGTGGCCGATCTTTTCAGAGAACCCAAACTGCGTCACCATCGCGCGGGCAATCCGCGTGACTTGCTGAATGTCGGATGTCGCACCAGAGGTCACGAACTCAGGGCCAAAGATCAGCTCTTCCGCAACCTTGCCGCCCATCGCCATTGCAATCTTGGACTTATACTTGCGGTAGCTGACGGACAGTTGATCGCGCTCAGGCAAGGACAGAACCAGGCCCAACGCACGTCCGCGCGGAATGATCGTCGCCTTATGGATCGGATCGTGGTCAGGAACGTTCAGGCCCACAATCGCGTGACCCGCCTCATGGTACGCTGTCAACTTCTTCTCGTCGTCGGTCATCACCATCGAGCGGCGCTCAGCACCCATCATCACCTTGTCTTTGGCGTTCTCGAAATCGATCATCGTCACAAAACGGCGACCAATACGGGCCGCGGTCAAAGCAGACTCGTTGACCAAGTTCGCAAGATCCGCACCCGAGAAACCAGGTGTGCCGCGTGCGATAATCCGCAAATCAACATCAGGACCAAGCGGGGTCTTGCGGGCATGAACCTGCAAAATCTTTTCACGGCCTTTGATATCTGGGTTCGGCACCTGCACCTGACGGTCAAAACGACCCGGACGCAGCAATGCCGGATCAAGAACATCGGGACGGTTGGTCGCGGCCACGATGATCACACCCTCGTTGGCGTCAAAACCATCCATCTCAACCAGCAATTGGTTCAATGTCTGCTCACGCTCGTCATTGCCACCACCATGGCCTGCGCCACGCGAGCGACCAACTGCGTCGATCTCGTCGATAAAGATGATGCACGGCGCGTTCTTTTTGCCCTGCTCAAACATATCGCGGACACGGGAGGCACCCACACCGACAAACATCTCGACAAAGTCGGAACCAGAAATCGTAAAGAACGGCACGCCAGCCTCGCCTGCAATCGCACGCGCCAAAAGCGTCTTACCCGTACCTGGAGGACCAACAAGCAACGCGCCCTTTGGAATTTTACCACCCAATCGGCTAAACTTCTGCGGATTGCGTAGGAATTCAACGATCTCTTCAAGCTCTTCCTTGGCCTCATCAATGCCGGCCACATCATCAAACGTCACACGGCCATGCTTTTCGGTCAAAAGCTTCGCCTTGGACTTACCAAAGCCCATCGCTCCGCCCTTACCGCCGCCCTGCATGCGGTTCATCATGTAAATCCAGACACCGATCAACAGGATCACTGGCGCAATTGTGAGAAGGAAGCTGGAGAAACCAGACTGTTCTTGTGCCTTTGCGACGACAGGAACGTCTTGTGCTAAAAGCATATCGGTGACTTTCGCGTCCCACGGCATGATTGTGACATAGTCCTTGCCATCCGTGCCGCGGTATCGGACTTGCTCGCCATCAAGCGTGGCCTGCGCGACATTGCCGCTCTCGACTGCCGTGACAAACTCGGAATAGCTTTTGGCGTTGCTCATCGCGTTTTCGGTATTGCCGCTGAACAAATTGAACAGCGCAAGCACCAGCAAGAACAAGACGACCCAGAATACGACGTTACGTGTGTTGCCCAAGGGGACACTCCTTAAATTCGGGAAAGAGAGGCGACAGAGTCGCGTCAAACGTTTCCTCTAAAATAGTGACAAAACCCTAATCTTCAATGCGCAACCAAAGAAGAATGGAAATCCGCGACAATCCGCGCTGCCCAACCCTGCGAATAGCCCGCAATAGGGGCAGAAACAAGGACATCACCGCGCCAAATGGCGGGCGACGCCATTAAAGATGCCCGCGGCAATCCCGTTTCGCGCCAATCAGGGCAGCTTGCGATTCCCTCACCCAAGGCGCGGACCCGCAAATCATCGGCGTGGGGGCCACTTAAGGACCAACGACCATCCCAAATCTCATCCGTTTTGCAAACGGTCATGCGAACCGCATTGGGTTCGCGCATGATCCGAAGAGCTGTGCCCTCTTTCACCACCAAACATCCCGCCGCCGTCGCCGTACCCGACAATACCAGCCCCTCATTGAGATGCTGCAACGTTGTCGCGCGCGGAGGATAGCCAAGGCCGCCAACCCATCCAATTGCCTTTGCAAACAAACGTCTTTTCATTTCAACCGGCAGATGCGCCACGTCAGCCAAAACCAAATCGCCATCATGCGTGGAAATATACCGTTCCGCCTCGGCGCGCGCGTAGTGCTCCAAAGCATCTCGGGCTTGTCGCACAGCCATGCCGCTGTGATGCAAAACAGGTAGTGTAACACCCAATTCCGCAAGATGGGCCAAAGCTTTACGCACGCGAATTCTTTCGAAATCCACGTTTTCGTTGCTTGGATCATCAATCCACGCCACCGCGTTTCGTTTTAGGTAATCTCGCAATTGATTACGCTGCACCGTGAGCAATGGACGATGCCAAACAAGACCATGACGACTGAAAACGCGGTCCATCAGCGCCAGACCGTCAATACCCGCCTTGCGCGCCAAACGCATGACAAACGTTTCTGCGACATCATCGAGCGTGTGGCCCAAGATGATGGTCTCGATCCCATTTTCTGCGGCCCAGTCAGCCATCAATTTATATCGGGCTGTGCGCGCTTGTGCTTGCACGTTGCCGTGCCCGTCCCAAGTGGTCCAGCGCAAGGTTTCATGCGCAACCCAGATGTCATCACAAAAGTCGGCGACAGCTTCGGCTTCGGCCACGGCCTCATCGCGCAACCCGTGATCAACCGTAACAGCCCATAGCTGAACACCGACCTTGTGCGCCCAACGGGACATCACATGCAGCAACGCCATTGAATCGCCGCCGCCAGACACCGCAACCGCGATCCCGCCCTCGACTACCGCGCTACGGCATTCCGCATGAATTAAGCCAATCAGCCGGGCGTCTTCGCCCTGTGCGACAAGCCAGCTCTGATCTAGCTGCATCCGAAGTTTTGCATCGCAGAACGGGCATCCAATTCGGCAGGGCTGCCCGGGAAACGCGTGCCGACTTCGGCCAGCGTAATACAGCCGTCCTGCACTTGGCCAATCGCACCGAGCGTATAGCCCAACTTGTACAATGCGTCAGGCGCCTTATCGCCCGCAGGATTGGTTGAGAAAGCCTCAAGATAAGCGCGTGCCGCATTGGTCAACTCGCCCAAACCTTCCAAGGCCTCACCGCGCAGATATGCGGCTTCTGCGGCTACTGGAGAGCCGGGGTAGGACGTGCCAAAGGTCTCAAGCTGGTCAACGGCGCCGCGAAAGTCACCTGATGCGAGCGCCTCCTGCGCCCGCTCAAAGTCTTCTTTTTCGCCAATAGCGAGTTCTGGACCACTGGAAGGTGTCGGCGCAGGCGCAGCAGTCGCGATACTCGCCGCACTATCCACACCGCCCAAACTTGGCGTGTCACCAAGGCTGCCGATATCACAGCCAGGTTCTAATTCGCACAGGCGAAACTCAAGATCGCCAATACGGTTTGTGCCGTCAGTTGTGACGCGGTTCACGCGGTTCTCAACCTCTTCGGACTTGGACGTCAACCGTACCAATTCCGCTTCAATCGCGTTCAAACGGTCCAGCGGCGTGTTCCCCACCGATCCCGTCGTCAAAGCACCCGTTGTGGAGAGTTCACTGCGCAAGCGCTGAACATCCGTATAAAGCACCGTCAATTGCTGACGGATATCGGCCAATGTTGCATCTTGGGCAAAGGCCGCAGGGGCGCTTAATCCAAGTGCCAAGATCAGGGCAAGACGGTGCATCATACGTAGTATTCCTTAGCTAAGTGAAGCTATCGAGATCACAGTCACAGCGCGACGGTTCTTGGAATAACAAGACTCGTCCGAACAAACCTCAATCGGGCGCTCTTTGCCGTAAGATGTGACGCGCAAGCGGTCGGACGGAATGCCCTGTGACACAAGGAACTCGCGCACAGCATTGGCACGGCGGAAACCAAGACCGATGTTATATTCACGTGTGCCCACTTCGTCGGCGTGGCCTTCGATGATCGCCAGATACTCAGGGTTGGACTGCAACCAGCCAGACTGACCCACCAAAATCTGTTTGCCCTGCTCGGTCAGCGTGGATGTATCCACCGCAAACAAAACACGGTCACCGATTGTTTGGTTAAAATACAACGGGCTCTTAGGATCGTTTGCACCACCTAGATTGGCATTTGCCGCCGCATTTGGATCAAACGCACCAGCACCATTTGCAGCGCCATCACCCGCGCCGCCAAAGCGATCAGGGCGTGTGCAAGCTGCGGTCGTAAGAACCAGCCCAATGAGGGCGGCTTTGGTCAAGATATTCATAGTAGGTTTCCCATTTTCTCTGCTCGTTTGCGATGACATTAGCATGGAATGTATCCGCTTGGAAATAACGCGTTGTTACGGCTGGAGTGGTCCCCATGACGGGTCGGACGCGCCGCCCTGTACAGGTACCGGTTTCAAGTTACGGCCAGAAATATCGACCGAATAAAGTGACGATGTGCCGCCTGCACCTTGGGTTTCGCGTATAAACATCAGCACACGACCATTTGGCGACCACGTTGGACCCTCATCAAGGAAAGACGCTGTCAGCAAACGCTCTTCCGAGCCATCCGTGCGCATCACACCAATATGGAAACGGCCTGCATTCTGCTTTGTGAACGCAACCAGATCACCACGGGGCGACCACACAGGCGTGCCATAGCGGCCTTCACCAAACGAAATACGGCGCGGCTCACCACCACCAGAGGACATGATATATAGCTGCTGCGATCCGGAACGGTCGCTCTCGAATACAATCTGCGACCCGTCAGGAGAGAAGCTTGGCGCGGTCTCAATCGACGGCGCTTCTGTCAAACGGCTGCTGGCACCTGAATTCAAATCGGAACGATAAATATCTGTGTTGCCACCATTCGCGAGGCTATAGATAACTTGGCTGCCATCTTTCGAGAAACGCGGACTGAACGCCATTTCGCCCTGCGCCGTTTCCAACTGACGACGACCAACAGAGGCCACGTCGAGGATATTAATGCGCGGGAAACCTGATTCAAACGACGTATACAAAACGCGATCCCCAGAAGGCGAGAAACGCGGCGCCAAAACAATCGAACCGCTATCGGTCAGATACTTCAGGTTCGCACCATCGTAATCCATAACAGCAAGGCGCTTTTGACGGTTATCTTTGGGGCCAGCCTCGGCCACATAAACAACGCGGCTGTCAAAGTAGCCACTCTCGCCAGTGATACGGCTGTAAGCCGCGTCAGCGACCTTGTGGCCCATGCGACGCCAGCCATCGACGGTGCCGACAAATTGCAGGCCTCCACCCATTTCAGCGCCAGAGAACACATCGTACAGGCGGAACTTCACGGTAATCTGGTTGCCCAAAACGAAGACAGCGCCCGTGATCAAGGCCTGCGCGTTAATCGCGCGCCAATCCGGATAGGCAACCGGTTGAGCAAAAGAAGCCTGCGTGCTGATAAATGCCGAAGACGGAATTTCGCGAAACAATCCAGTACCCGCCAAATCCTGCGCGACCAAGCGACTGATATCGGCCGCAACTTGGCCAGCCTCTGCGTTTTCAGCCTCAAAAATCGGCACCGCGAATGGCAAGGGTTCTATCACACCATCGGTAATTGTCAGACGCAAAGGGCCACTTTGAGCCAATACTGGGCCACCCAGTACCAAGGCCATCATCAAAATCATCAAACGCTTCAACATGTCTCGCCTCATTTCATTAGCAGGATTCAAGCCCTGCGTGTTCTTAACTGTTTATGACATAACTCAAAGGGGAATTCACCGCCTTTTAGTACATCTTTTCTACCGCAACCGCATACCTGATGGATCGAATGTAATCTCAACTTCTTTCCATTGGTCGTATTTGTCGGCTGGCAATTGATAACCACCTGACTGGCAACGCAAAATCGCCCGCCGCGCCGCTTGGAACGCAATCTCCGTCGATCCCGCATCCCCGCCCGCTGCAGATATCTGACGCACGTCCCCGACAACCTTGCCCGACTGATCAAGAACAAATCCAACCGTCATCGTCACCCTTGCGGCCTGTGATCCAGGATCGACGTTCCAACAGGCGTTCACAGCCACGCGGAAACCTTCCCTCTCAGAGCCAGTCATCGGGGGGCCAGCGGCGACATTCGGAGCAGAGGCCGCAGCTAAAGCATCAGCCAAAGCAGCCTCAACGGCCGCATCATTCACGTTATCACTGCTCGCCGTGGCCGTTTGGCTTTCCGTTTGCGGAGCAGGCGCTGGCGTTTCAGCAGGCGTTTCAGCGGCAGGCGCAGGCCGATTAGGCCGCGCGGGCGGACGCGGAGAGCTTTTCGGCGCGCCACTTGGCACCTCGTCGGCAATCGCAATCTCGGTCGCTGTTTCCTCTGGCGCGGTTTCTTCAACAGCAGGCTCAACCACCTCAGCGGCAGTTGCCTCATCAGGCACAACCGCTTCCTGCACGACTTCGGCCACAGCCGCATCGGGTGGTGGCGGCGCAATCGGTTCTGGTGCGATGCGTGGCGCAGGGCGCGGCTGCGGACGCGGGCTAACTGTCAAATCAGGAAAGGCAGCCTCGGTTGGCGGCGTTGGCTCGGCAGGTGCTGTATCGGCCACCTCGGCAGGCGGCGCTGGCGGCTCAAGCGCGGCTGGCGGCGGCGTTTCCTCAACAGGCTGCTCGGCCACAGGCGGTGCGGCAGGCTCTGTGGGCGCAACCTCTGGTTCTGGTGGCGTTGGCGCTTCCTCGACCGACGGGGCCGCAGGTGCCGCAGGTTCATCCGTGCTCGGCTGCGGCGTCGTCGCGGCAACCATCTGCGCATATTCTTCGCCGCTCACAACCGATACAGGCGTGATTTCAAAATCCATAGGTTCTGAATCCAATCCCCATCCGAGGATCAGCCAGCCAATCAGCACCGTGTGGCCGATTGCAGATACTTTTGCGCCCGTCGATTGCACGTGCTTACCCGCCCGTACCGTTCGAGGCCGACGGTGTCGCGATATCCGTCACCAGACCGATATTCGAGAACCCGCCAGAGTTCAGCGCGCCCATAATCTCGGCAACTGTATTCCAGTCGTTAGCGCCATCGGCACGCAAGAAAATACGGTCAGAGGTGCGTTCAGCTGCAATCGCCTGCAACTTGGCGACCAACTCCTCACGCGAGGTCTCGGTGTTCTGGATCGTGATCAACCCATCGGCCGTAATTGTCACCGTCAGCGGCTCTTCCTCATCAGATGGCAAGGCGTTCGCTGTCGTCTTTGGCAATTCCACAGGCACGCCCACGGTCATCAACGGGGCGGCGACCATAAAGATGATCAAAAGCACAAGCATCACGTCCACAAAAGGCGTGATGTTGATCTCGGCCATTACATTCGCACGGCGACCCCGACGGCGGCGGCGTCCGCCCCCATCATCGCCTGATTTCATGACACCGGCACCCATTTAGCTGTCCAACTGACGGCTAAGAATGGTTGCAAACTCATCGGCAAAACTCTCGTAACCTGCAACAATGCGGTCACTATCAGCCGACAGCTTGTTATAGAAAATAACGGCTGGAATAGCAGCCAAAAGACCCAGACCCGTCGCAAGTAGCGCCTCGGCAATACCCGGGGCCACAACAGCAAGGTTCGTGTTCTGCGATTGGGCAATCTCGATAAAGGCGTTCATGATGCCCCAGACCGTCCCAAACAGACCCACAAACGGGGCAGTCGAGCCAACGGTCGCCAAAACAGGCAGACCCTTCTGCAACTTCGCCGCTTCCTTAAGAATCGCGACATCCATTGAGCGGTCAATCCGTGCCTGCGCACCCGCGATCAGCCCGCCATCCTGACGGTGCGACCTGCGCCACTCCAACATACCTGCGGCGAAAATCTTCTCGCTGGACCCCTGCGGCGTCGTGCCGATCTGATCAAACAGCGCATCCAACGGCTCACCCGACCAAAAAGAGCGGTCAAAAACCTCAGCTTCGGCACGCGCTTTGCGATATTGAATGATTTTGTCGACGATAATGGCCCAACACCAGATGGACGCAGCCATCAGCATCATCATGACCAATTTGACAGTAAGTGTCGCGCGGGCAAACAAGGCCCACATCGTGTAATCAGTTGCTACTTCCATAATGCCTGCTCTGCTATTTGGCCCATTTGGGCTCCCATTAGGGCGAGCTTAGAACAAAAGAAAGACAAAATCCAACGGTCTCACACAACTCGGCGTGATATTACGCGTCGTTTCGGCGAATACTCGCTGGAAGCCGTGCGGCCGCGCCATTCGCCCCAATCGCAACAATGGTCACAAGCGCCTCAAATAACGGCACACCGTCGCGCGTCACCATCTGCCTGAGTACCCAACGTGCGCCCGTATTCATCTCGGTCACAGTCTCAACAACCAGCTCATCGTCATAATTTGCAGGCATAAAGTAATCCGCCTCAACACGGCGCACGGCAAACACCACACCCGTCTCTGCTTTCATCTTGGCCTGATCAACACCCAATTCACGGACCCACTCACTGCGCGCCCGCTCAATGAACTTGAAATAATTGGCGTAATAAACGAACCCCGCCAAATCGGTGTCTTCGTAATAAACACGTACAGGAAAGCGGTGGATCACAGCGTAATCCTCGCACCAAGGCGCAAAGCATGGCTCGTATCCTTCGCCACCACTGGCATCACAGGATCATAGCTCGCCGCAATCACCGCCGCGACCTCTGGGCGCACAACCGCGTTGCCATTGATCAACGCCAGCGGCGGCACGTCCCGAAACGCAGCATCAGACCACAGCAAAATCACCTGCACCGCTTGGGACAGCGCAAGCGTATCCGCAGGCGCCTCTGCCAAATGCGCATCCATCCGCAAGAAAACAAAGCAACCACAAATCGCGCCCGCCTTATCAAAACGGAAAATCCGGTACTGGTTGGCCCCCGCCGCCTTCAGCCGCCCAACCAGCGGCCCGATATCTGGGATCATCTGCTCTAAATGCGGCACCTCGGCCAACTCGTCCCATTCACGGCAAAAGAACACCATCAGGTTGGTGCCCAAATTCGGATCAAAATCCGACATCTTATGGTTCGCCAAGGCCACAACCACCTCAATCGCGCCCTTGAAAACCGACAGCGTCTGATCATCAACACCAAACACCACAGGCACAATCGGTACGCCCCAACGGGCAAACACATACTCGCCATCACTGCGGGTGAAATAGTGTGTCACATCAAGCATCGAACATATCCGTCTGAGATTTCGGCGGGTTTAACCCCAAATGCCGCCAAGCAGCCATAGCCAACATGCGCCCCCTTGGCGTCCGCTGGATCAGCCCCTTTTGTAGCAAATACGGCTCGATCACATCTTCCAAACTGTCACGGCTTTCCGACAGCGCCGCCGACATCGTCTCAATCCCAACAGGCCCGCCGCCATAACTCTCTGCAATCAATCGCAGATACCGACGGTCGGCATTATCCAACCCCAGATGATCCACACCCAGCCGCGTCAATGAGCTATCCGCAATCTCTCGCGTGACCTTACCGTTACCTTCAACAACCGCAAAATCCACGACACGGCGCAGCAAACGTCCCGCAATCCGCGGCGTCCCCCGTGCCCGCTTCGCAATCTCACGCGCACCCAAATCCTCTGCAGGTGCGCCCATCAATCGGGCTCCCCGCGTGACAATCTCGTGCAACTCGTCTTCGGAATAAAACTCCAACCGCGTCGGTATCCCGAAACGGTCGCGTAGTGGCGTCGTGAGCAACCCCATCCGCGTCGTCGCCCCAACAAGCGTAAACGGCTGCAATTCAATCCGCACCGTCCGCGCCGCAGGCCCCTCGCCGATCACCAGATCAAGCTCGAAATCCTCAAGCGCAGGATACAACACCTCCTCAACCGCAGGGTTGAGGCGGTGAATTTCGTCAATAAACAGAACATCCCGCGCTTCCAAATTCGTCAGGATCGCCGCCAAATCCCCCGCCTTGGCCAATACAGGCCCAGAGGTCATGCGAAAGTTCACACCCAACTCGCGGGCCATAATCTGCGCAAGCGTGGTTTTCCCTAAGCCAGGAGGCCCGTGAAACAACACATGATCCATCGCCTCGCCGCGCATCTTGGCACTCTCGATGAACACCTTCAGGTTAGACCGCGCCTCGCGCTGCCCAATAAATTCGTCCAATGTCTGCGGGCGCAGCGCTCGGTCGGCATCTCCGGCCAAAGGCTCGGGGCGTAGATCGGGATCAGATTCCATCTGCAATCCTTACCCCTTTGGAGCCAAGAGCTTCAAGGCCGCACGGATCAATCCAGAGGTATCCAAATCTGGCATAGCCCCCATCGCCTCCGCCACAGCCCCCGCCGCATCACCGGGCGCATAACCAAGGTTCGTCAGCGCGGACAAAGCCTCGCCCTGCGCAGGGTTCGCCACAGGTGAAGGCGCACGGCGCTTTGGCGCAGGTTCATTCTCAATCACCTCTTCGCCCAAAGCCTCGGCAATCGCGCCACCCATTGCCATCACAGCAGGCGCCTTATCCTTCAATTCAATCGCAACGCGTTGCGCGGTTTTCGGACCGACGCCCTTGGCCTTCGCCAGCGCATTCCAATCGCCCAGCGCAATCGCACGGCTCACACCGTCCGCCCCAAGCGCGCCCAAAATCGCAAGCGACGCCTTCGCACCAATCCCCTGCACCGACATCAGCAAACGATGCCATTCTTTCTCAACCAGCGTCGTAAATCCGAAAAGCTGCAAGTTATCTTCGCGCACGAGCAAATCGGTATAAAGCGCGACCGCCTCGCCATTGGCAGGCAAACTCGCCAGCACGCGGTTCGTTACATAGACAATATAACAAACGCCGCGCACATCGATCAAAATGTGATCGGTAGCGCGATATTCCAAAATGCCCGCAATCTTGCCAATCATGCCGATGCCCTCGCCAATGCGTCCGCCAATCGGCCCGCTGATTGCGCATGATGTGCATGGCAAATCGCAATGGCAAGCGCATCTGCGGCATCAGGCCCTGCCAGCTTCACACCGGGCAATTGTAGGCGGACCATATGATCAATCTGTTTCTTATCCGCATGACCGACGCCAACAACGGCTTTCTTAATCGCATTGGGATAATACTCGCCAATCGAAAGCCCCGCCTGCGCAGGCACCAACATCGCGATGCCGCGGGCTTGGCCCAGCTTCAAGGTGCCAGCGCCATCTTTGTTCACAAACGTCTGCTCAACAGCTGCGGTATCAGGGGCGTAGGTTATCAGCACATGGGTCAACTGCGCATGCAGCGACGCCAGCCGCGTTCCCAAGTCATCCGTAGCCAGAGAGTTACACACACCATTCGCAACATGCGTAATCCGAGAGCCATGCACCTCGATCACGCCCCAGCCCATATTCCGCAAACCCGGATCGATTCCTAAAACGCGCATCTTTTGATCCTGCTCTTCATTTCTTGTTATTTTTACTTAACCAAGAATTAGCACAAACCGCGAACAAAATTCTAGTGGGGTTTTTAGCGTGCTATTTTTGCTGCACCCGCAAAAAGTCAAAAAACGACATCCCAAAAACGACCACCGACAAATCAGGCCGAATTTACTGTATATTTACCAAGGACTTCCACAATTTTGACACAATCGAAACCATGTCGAAAACGCATGTGTGATATGCAAAAACGGCAGTGGATTTTCTGAAACTGCCGCACTAGATGCCCCTCATCAGATTCATTGCTGCATGTGCAGCATTCCCAAGGAAAAGCCCAATGTCCGCATTTACAACAACGACACCAGCCGTTTTCTCTGCTGGCCGCCTTACAAAAATTGCAGCAAACGCATTTGGCGTTGTTGCTGCTTGGAACGATGCACGCATCACACGCAAATCTCTGTCCAAACTTTCCGCGCGTGAGCTTGCTGATATCGGCCTCTCGTTCGGCGACATCGAAACAATCGCGACACGTTCAGTTCGCTAAGACCACATCCTCCCAAAACGACAAAACGCCACAACCGATCCCCTCGGTTGTGGCCTTTTTCTATTCTGTGATGCAGTGGGCCTTAAAGACCCAGCTGATCAAAACCTTTGCCGATCATCAGAGTCGCTGGATCTACTTGCATGATCCAAGCACCAGCCTTTTCGACTATCGTGCCAGCCTGCAATTCTGTGACATGCGCGTTGTATTGACCGGCACCCAAATTCGCAAAAACCAACCCCTTGAACAAAAATCCAGCGATGACAAGCAAAAGCAAGCCTTTGAGCGGGAATTTCGGGTTATAAATGCGGGGCCGCGCCACGATCAGTCCACGACCGTCCACTTTGTGAACGACTCCAGCGGCATCCAAACGACGGTGCCGGCGAACGATTTTCTTCAGACGGTTGTCAAACGGCGTAGCAGTACGGGACATAATACGTCTCCATGTGAAGCCCCCACCTCACCCGAACAATGTCGCGTTCAAATGAGGCAAGAATAAGGCAAACAGTTAAAACTCGCCTAAAACTAGGGCAATTAGGGCATTTTCGAGAGCGTTAACGTTGTCCAGTCAACAATGCTATAGCGTTGCACCGGATTAAACCCATTTGCGCAATAAACGTCAATGACCGCATCGGCTTGTTCATTCAAAATCCCCGAAAGAATCACATAGCCACCCGTTTTCACTGCTGGGCCCATCTCGGGGGCGAGGCCGATCAGTGGCCCTTTGAGGATATTTGCAAAAATGAGGTCATAGGGCGCATTCTCTTTCAGCGCAGGCGCATCAAAGCCAGCAGCGACAACGCATTCGACCTTTCCCGTCAGCCCATTGGCGGCGACATTGGCCTCGGCCACATCGACGGCCACAGGGTCAATGTCACTCGCCAATACCTTGGACGGCAAAACCGCAGCCGCAGCCATCGCAAGCACAGCCGTCCCGCAGCCCACATCAATGATCGAGCCGCCTTTGAATCCTTCGCCCAGCAACCGATCAAACGCACGCAAGCAGCCAAGCGTCGTGCCGTGGTGCCCCGTACCAAACGCCATCGCCGCCTCGATCAGCAATGGCACGCGCCCCGCTGGCACCTTATCCGCGTCATGGCTGCCATAGACGAAAAAGCGGCCCGCCTCGACAGGCGCCAACTCGCGGCGAACATGGCTGACCCAATCTGTCTCGGGGATTTCGGAAATCAGAAAGTCTTTCACGCCGTGCATCGACGCCAGAATAGCCAGCCCCGCCGCATCAGGGGCCTCGGTGAAATAGGCGCCCACTTCCCAAAGCCCCGATCCATCCTCAACCTCGAAAATCCCTGTGCCAGTCGGCTCAGGCATCAAAGCCTCTAGGTCTTCACAAAGGGCCGCCGCGATATCTTCATTGGCAGCAACAGTCAGGGCGGAATAGGACAGCATGGGTTAGCCTCTCAAAAGCGTCTCCCATCCTGCTAGGCAATCGGGCCCAATTCGTCAATCAGCCGCCGCCGTCAATCGGTGCTGAAACACGGTCTCGTGGCCCTTACTTGGGTGGCGCGGGATCAACATCGCCAAGATAAACGAAATCGACGCCATAGCCGCCGCCGCGATAAACACCGCCGCAGGCGACACCAACCACAAATAGCCAAGGCCCGCTGGCAAAAACACCGCAGCAATATGGTTAATCGTAAATGCTACAGCCGCCGTCGGCGCGATATCCTGCGGATCGGCAATCTTCTGGAAATAAGTCTTCAACGCCAAAGCCAAGGCAAAGAAGATGTGATCGACCACATATAAGCCCGCCGCGATCAACACACCCCAGCCAAAGAAGTACACGCCGCCATAGGCCAGAAACACCATCACCAGCCCTGCATATTCAAACAGCAACGCCCGCCGCTCGCCAAACACGCCTACCACTTTGCCGATCACAGGCGCGATGAACACATTCGACATCAGCGTCAGCAGGTAAAGCGACGTGATCTCATGCACATCAAACCCGAACCGCTCGACCATCATAAAGCCTGCGAAAACCACAAAAATCTGCCGCCGCGCACCCGCCATAAATTGCAGCGCATAATAAAGCCAATAGCGCTTGCGCAGGATAAACGTCTTCAACTGCGGGTTCGGCGCCTCAAACTGTGGATAGGCAAACAGGCAAAACAGCGCGATGAGCGCGGTCAGCCCGCCCGACACCATATAGACGCTATTATAAGACAGCTCCCAGCGGTCCCAGAGCAGCACAATCAACCCATAAGCCACAAACGTCACAGCAGAGCTCATCGCCATGAGCCAGCCAATTGTCTGCGGCGCTTTTTTCTTCTCGATCCATTGCAACTGCAACGACTGGTTCACCGTCTCATAATAATGAAACCCGATCGACGAGAGCATCGTCAGCGTCAAAATCCCGCCCATCGACGGGAATTGCGCGGTCAACGCCGTGGCAACCCCAAGCATGATCAAGGCCACCAGCCCCAAAACCTGCTCGCGGATAAAGATGATCAGCGCAATCACCCCAATCGCCAGAAATCCGGGAATTTCGCGCACGGTATGCAACCAGCCAATATCCGACCCGTCGAACTGCGCGACCTCAATCACAAAGTTATTGAGCAGCGCCGACCACGTATTAAACGCAATCGGCATGGCCAAGGCCATCACGAACAACAAGAATATCGGACGCCGCCAAAACGGCTGATGCTGCGCATCTGCGAGGGTGATGTATTTCATGAGCGTGGTGTATGCCGCATCGCGAGACTTGAAAACCCTCTCTGTAATCCCTCCATTCTCATTTCAGTTTGAAAGGAGTTTGTGGGTCAAAAATGAAAAACACGTAAACGGCTGGCGTAAATTCGGTGCACGCCCTGTGCACGCTCGGTGCACGCAAATCACACCCTCAATAAAAGCTTTGCGGATCGATATCGATCGCCATCCGCAGCTCGCCTTTCAGCCGAAACTGCCCCGCCCATTCGGCCAGCGCCTGCTGCAACGGTGCGGCCTTATCCGCCTTCACCAATAGCCGCACGCGGTGGCGTCCGCGCACCCTTGCAATCGGTGCAGGTGCGGGTCCAAAAACCTGTGCGCCAATCTTGCGCAAAGGCCCATCTCGCCGCGCCATATCGGTGCCAAGATCAAACACTTCTTGCGCATTTGTACTGCTCAAAATGATCCCCGCCATGCGCCCATACGGGGGCACGCCAGCGGCCTTGCGCTCTGCCGCTTCTGCCGCCCAGAAACTCTCCTCATCACCCGCCAAAATCGCCCGAATAACGGGGTGCTCTGGCTGGAACGTCTGCAACATCGCAGCCCCCGCAACCTCCGCGCGCCCTGCCCGTCCAGCAACCTGCCGCATCAACTGAAACGTTCGCTCCGCGGCCCGCAAATCAGACCCCTGAAGCCCCAAATCCGCATCAATCACACCGACCAAAGTGAGATTCGGAAAGTTGTGCCCCTTGGCCACCAATTGCGTGCCGATAATAATGTCCGCACCGCCTTGCGCGATCTCTTCGATATGCGCCTTCATCGCCCGTGCCGAGCCATAAAGATCGGACGACAACACCACAACACGCGCTTCTGGGAACAGCGCTGTGACCTCCTCGGCCATGCGCTCGACACCCGGCCCGACAGGCGACATCTTTCCCTCAACTTCGCAATGAGGACAGACAGTTGGCATCGGTTTCGTCTCGCCGCATTGGTGGCACATAAGGCGATTTTGGAACCTGTGTTCGACCATTCGCGCGTCGCAATGATCGCAGCCAATCTGATGCCCACAGGCGCGACATAGTGTAATCGGTGCATAGCCGCGACGGTTCAAAAAGATCAGGCTTTGTTGCCCCTTTTCCAACCGATCCGTTATCCCGTCACGCAGCGTCGGCGACACCCATTTCCCGTTCGGCACATCCTCGACACGCATATCGATCGCGGTCATTTCGGGCATCACCGCAGGGCCAAATCGGGAGTTCAAAACGAGCCGCTGATACTTGCCCGCCTCCACATTCGCCCAACTCTCAAGGCTTGGCGTGGCAGACGCCAGCACCACCTGCGCCCCATTAATCGCAGCCCGCAAAACGGCCATATCGCGGGCATTATAAAGCACGCCATCTTCCTGCTTATAGGACGTGTCGTGCTCCTCATCGACAACGATCAGACCGAGGTTTTGGAACGGCAAAAATAGTGCCGACCTCGCCCCCACAACCATCTGCGCCGCACCCTCGCCAACCATGCGCCAGCAGCGCCGCCGCTCGGTCATCGTCACGCCAGAATGCCACTCGGCAGGCTTCATCCCGAACCGCGCCTCGACGCGGGTTATGAACTCGCCAGACAGCGCAATCTCGGGCAGCAGCACCAGCGCCTGACGCCCCATGCGCAGACATTCGGCCACGGCCTCCAGATAGACCTCGGTCTTGCCAGACCCCGTCACGCCCTTGAGCAAAGTCGTGCCGTATTTGTCAGTTCGCAAAGCCGCCCGCAGCACCTCTGCACCCGCCGCTTGATCAGCGCTTAACGCCTTGCCGCCATAGTCGGCATCAAGCGCACCATATGGCATATCGCGCGGGGAATCTTCTTCCAAAACAGCGCCTTGCTTCACCAGCCCTTTGACAACAGAGGTGCCAACACCCGCCATTTCGGCCAGTTCCCCAAGCGTAAACGACAACCCGCCATAGTCACGCAACACCTCTAAAACCTTGGTGCGAGCGGGCGTCATACGGTCAGGATCAGCTGTTCCTAAACGGTAGACCTTCCGCATTGACGGCGCATCACCAAGGCCCGGCGCACGTGTCGCAAGCCGCAACATCGCGGACATCGGCGTCAGTGTATAATCGGCAGCGCGGGTCAGGAATTCCTTCATCTCGTCGCGCATCGGGGCGACATCCAACACGCGGATCACAGGACGAATTTTGGCGTAGTCGTAGTCGCCCGCCCCCTCGCGCCAAACGACACCCAACACCTTGCGCGGCCCAAGTGGGACCTCGACAAATGCGCCCAAATGGCAGCCGCCCACTGGCGCTTTATAATCCAGAAATCGGTCGATTGGCTGCGCCGTCAGCACCGCCACCAACTCGCCTTCATGGAAAAATTCTGCTGTCATCGGGCCTCATCCGTTTGGGCAATATACCCTCTCCAATGAGGTAACCCCTGCACCACCAAAGGCCAAGCATTGCCACATAAATGAAACAAAGTTTTTCAGCCCCCTACTACAGATAGTGGCCCACAATCGCGGCATCCCCAAATCTGACACAGTTCTGCAAAACCTTGCCCAAACGCAAATTTAGGGGAGAAATGAGCGGCCTCACCTGCTATAGATGAGCAAAATTAAAAGAACGAGCAGGCATATGACAAGCAAACCACAGATGGACAGCCATGTCCGTGACAAGATCATTGCGGACCCAGAGGTTCTCCTTGAAGATCAAGATATTATGCGCGCATTAGTCGCCGCAAACGAGCAATCCATGGGCGGCAATATTGTCGATCTGCGGGGAATCGCGATGGAGCGCCTTGAGGCCCGTCTTGACCGTCTGGAAGACACCCACCGCTCTGTGATTGCAGCCGCTTACGAAAATTTGGCGGGTACAAATCAAGTTCACCGCGCCGTTTTGCGTATGATGGATGCCACTAAATTCGAAACATTCCTGCATGATCTATCCACCGATGTGGCCGATACTTTGCGCGTCGATAAGGTGCGCCTTGTGTTAGAGACCGCGCAAACGGGCGAAGAACCAGCCATCACCCAAATGGGCAATGTGCTGGGTGTCGTCGAGCCGGGGTTCATTGATACTTACGTGAACCGTGGTCGCTCCGCCCCCGTGCGTCAGGTCACATTGCGCCAGATCCAGTCCGAGGATGCGGGTCTATATGCTGACAAATCCGCATTCATCCGCTCTGAGGCCTGTCTCAAACTCGATTTCGGCGCAGGTCGTTTGCCCGGCATGTTGGTGCTTGGATCAGAAGACCCACATCAGTTCACCCCGCAACAAGGCACTGATTTGCTGACGTTCTTTGCGGGTGTGTTTGAACGCGCGATGCGCCGCTGGTTATCTTAGTCCAATGATTGCTCCTGCTCTGACACATGCGCTGGCCTCTTGGCTAGACCATTGTCGTGCGCTTGGTGGTGCTGCTGAAAATACGGTGAAGGCCTATCAATCGGACGTTTTAGGCTTTCTCGCATTTATGACCCAGCACCATGGCGCAGCGCAGGGGCTAGGCCCGCTACCAAAGATCACCGTGAGCGATATGCGGGCATGGATGGCGTCCGAGCGCACGCGCGGCGTGGGGGCGAGATCGCTTGCGCGGCAACTTTCGGCGGTCAAAACATTCTATCGCTGGCTGTCTGAGCGTGAAGGGTTCGAGCCGACGGCTGTTCTTTCAACCCGCAGCCCGAAGTTCACAAAAAAGCTCCCGCGCCCCTTGGCCGAAGATGCTGCCACCGCGATGATCGACACGGTCGAGATGCAAGCAACCGATCCTTGGGTTGCAGCGCGTGATAGTGCGGTCGTGACCCTGCTTTACGGCTGTGGCCTGCGTATCTCCGAGGCCTTGAGCCTGACAGGTGCTGACGTTCCCCTGCCCCAAGTGATGCGGATCACGGGTAAGGGTGGCAAGGAACGCATTGTGCCTGTGATTGACGCCGCCCGCGAGGCTGTCGCCAGCTACTTGCGCCTTTGCCCGCATCCGATGGAACCCAATGCGCCGCTGTTTCGCGGTGCGCGTGGTGGCCCACTAAACCCGCGGGCGATACAGAAAGTCATGGAACGGTCGCGGATGCAGCTTGGCTTGCCTGCCACCGCCACACCGCACGCGATGCGCCATAGCTTTGCCACTCATTTGCTGACGGCTGGCGGTGACCTGCGGGCGATCCAAGAACTGCTTGGCCACGCCAGCCTGTCCACCACCCAAGCCTATACGGCTGTCGACACGGCCCATCTGATGGATGTCTACAACAAGGCACACCCGCGTAATTAACACGCTCATTCGATTGCAACGGTCGGCAAAATAGAACAAGAAGTCGTCATGAATATTCAAACCAAAGCCCTTCTCGTACATCTCCTAACCGCTACCGGCGCTGTTTTCGCTATGTTGGCAATGTTGGCCGCGGTGGATGAGCAATGGTCGATGATGTTCGTGTGGCTGGTTGTCGCGTTCTTTGTGGACGGGATCGACGGACCTTTGGCGCGGCGCTATGACACAAAAACCAATGCGCCGATCTTTGACGGCGTTTTGCTCGATCTGATTATCGACTATCTGACCTACGTCTTTGTCCCCGCCTATGCGCTGTTTAAATCAGACCTCTTGCCGGGGTGGACGGGTTGGATTGCGATCATTATCATTACATTCGCTTCTGCCATGTATTTCGCAGATAGCCGCATGAAAACAAAGGATTACTCCTTTTCCGGCTTCCCTGGATGCTGGAACATGCTGGTGTTGGTGCTCTTTGCGCTTCACCCGAATTTCTGGGTTATTCTGGCACTTGTCGCCGTGCTTGCAGCAGCAATGTTCTTCCCCATCCGCTTTGTGCATCCAGTGCGCACCCAGCGCTGGCGCGAAGTCACGTTGCCAATGGCAGTGGCGTGGACGTTCTTTGCTGGCTGGGCCGCTTGGGTGGATTTTGATGCCGCAAGTTGGGCGCATTACGGCCTGACGATCACATCGGTTTACCTGCTATGTGCAGGGGCCGCTCAGCAGATCATCTACGGTAAAGACGGCTAAAAGCGGGTCACAATGACGCCCGCGACGATCAACGCGGCGGCGATCCCTTTTTGCAGGTTCATCTTTTCGCCAAAGGCCACCGCACCAATCAGCACGGCAAACAGGATCGAGGTCTCTCGCAGAGCTGCCACCAAGGCGATAGGCGCGACTGTCATCGCCCAAACCGCGATTGCATAGGCGCCATAGCTGAACACAGCTGCAATGCTTCCCATGATCCACGCCTTACGGTTGGCTTGCAAAACTGACCGTCCACGCAGGGCCAAACAACACGGCGTAAAGAACACCGCATCGAGTGCAAAAAGCCAGCCGACATAGGCCACAGCATCCCCCGCCTCACGCGCGCCAAGACCGTCAACAATCGAATACCCCGCCGTGGCCATCGCGGAACCAAGCGCGAAGGGCAGTAGCTTTCGGCTTTCGCCAGACGAGAAAACGCCGCGCGCCATGAGCAATATGCCAAGACCCAAAATGATGATCCCAACATATTCCCAGCCTGCGATTTTATCCGCCAAAAACAGGGCCGAGATCACGAGGACAACCATCGGTGCTGTCCCTCTGGCAATCGGGTAAACACGGCTCAAATCGCCTTGCTCATAGGCATAGGCGAGGAACAGTTTATAGGCCGAATGAAACACGCCAGAGGCCAATAGCCATAACCAAACATGAGGGTCTGGCATGGGCCGTGTCAGTGCGATGATCAGTCCAAAACCGCCCTGCACCACCGTTAAGATCAACATTGAAGTGAGCTTTGACGTGCCCAGCTTGATCAGCGCGTTCCACGTGGCATGCATAAAGGCCGCTGCCATCACCGCCACTAAAACCCAAACCGTCATGCGAAATCCTGCATCAAATCAAAAGGCCTGCCGCGCCCTCATGGCGCAACAATTGCACCTTTCCCTCAACACCACCAGCGCCCGAAAACCCGCCAAGAGTCTTTGCACCAAGCACGCGGTGGCACGGGATAATGATCGGGATCGGATTGGCGCCGCAGGCCTGCCCAATCGCTTGCGCGGGTACACCCATCTCGCGGGCAAGCTCGCCGTAGGTGCGGGTTTCGCCAAAGCGAATTGCGCATAGGGCCGCGCCGAACTTCTTTTGAAAATCACTGACCTGCGGGCCAAGCGGCAGATCAAACACCTGCCGCTCGCCTGCAAAATATTGCGCCAGTTGGGATATGGCTTCGGTGGCCACAGCATCACTGACCCCATCCACCACCGACCATTCCAGCCTGACAACCGCCCCATCCTGAACAATCACTGACAAAGGCCCAACAGGACTAGTCGGCAGTGATGCAACGTAGGATGGGTCTTGACCCATCTTACTTGAGGGCCTCGTCACAGCGACCGCACACACCCGCATGGGAATGCATGCCGACATCTGGCAAGATCTTCCAGCAACGCTGGCACTTCTCGCCTTCCGCCTTGGCAAAGACCACCGCAACATCCGCCACATCGTCCAATTTGAACGCACCCGCGGGGGCTGCGTCAGTCGAGACATAGATGCCCGACGTGATGCTCAAATCGTCAAACGCCACGGTTTCCAACAGCTTCGCAGTCTCCGCAGTCACGTAAACCGTTGGCGCTGCTTCCAACGATGCACCAATGACCTTCGCCGTCCGCTCGACCTCCAACGCGCCCGTCACAACACGGCGCACAGAACGCACCGTCGCCCATTTCGCGGCCAGCGCATCGTTGCGCCAATCGCTTGGGGTCTCGTCGAAATCGACCAAGTGGACCGAGCTTGCGTCACCCGGGAAGCGCTCCAACCAAACCTCTTCCATCGTGAACACCAGCACAGGGGCCAGCCACTTTGTCAGACGGTGGAACAAGATATCAAGCACGGTGCGCGCAGCCTTACGGCGTGCCGTGTCGCCATCACAATACAGCGCATCCTTGCGGATATCGAAGTAGAACGCCGACAGATCAACGGTCGCGAACGTAAACACAGCACTGAACACACCTTGGAAATCATACGCCGCATAGCCCTTGCGCACGACCTCATCAAGCTCGCTCAAACGGTGCAAGATCACTTGCTCCAGCTCAGGCATATCCGCCACAGCGACGCGATCTGCTTCTGTGAAATCAGAGAGCGAACCCAGCATAAACCGCAGCGTGTTGCGCAAACGGCGATAGCTATCCGCTGTCCCTTTCAGGATCTCATCACCGATCCGCTGATCGTTGGTATAATCGGTCTGCGCCACCCAAAGACGCAAGATATCCGCGCCATATTGCTGTACGATCTTCTCGGGCACGATGGTGTTGCCGATGGATTTGGACATCTTCATGCCCTTCGCATCCAGCGTAAACCCGTGGGTCAAAACACCCCGATAAGGCGCATGACCCATGGTGCCACAGGCCTGCAAAAGCGAGGAGTGGAACCAACCGCGGTGTTGATCAGTTCCCTCAAGATAAAGGTCAGCCATGCCGTCCTCTGATCCATCCGCACGGTCGCGCAGGGTAAAGGCGTGGGTCGAGCCACTATCGAACCAAACGTCCAAGATGTCCGTGACTTGATCGTAAGCATCAACGTCCACGATACCGCTCAGGAACCGCTCTTTCGCGCCGTCCTTATACCAAGCATCCGCACCTTCGACCTCAAAGGCCTCTACAATCCGCGCGTTCACATCGGTGTTGCGCAGCAAGAAATCATCATCCGTCGGCAAGGCACCCACCTTGGTGAAACAGGTCAGCGGCACGCCCCACGCACGTTGACGCGACAGCACCCAATCCGGGCGCTGCTCGATCATGGCGAACAGGCGGTTGCGGCCTTTTTGCGGGGTCCAAGTAACAAGCTCGTCGATGGACCGCAGCGCACGTTCACGGATTGTGGTGCCATAAGTGTCCTGCCCGTCGCCCACCGCTTTATCAATCGCTGCAAACCATTGCGGCGTATTGCGGAAGATGATCGGCGCTTTCGAGCGCCAAGAATGCGGATAGCTGTGCTTGATGACGCCGCGCGCGAAAAGCCCGCCAACCTCAACCAGCTTGGTCATAACAGCCGTGTTCGCATCACCTTCCCAAGGGTTGTTCTTGTTCTTTTTGTTCGGCTTATCGCGCAGGATCGCAGCACCACCAAAGAACGGCAAATCATCGCGGAAACGACCATCTTCCATCACGTTATAGGTGATGACCTGCTCCAACATACCCAGATCGCGGTAAAGTTCGAATTCGTCCATACCATGCGACGGGGCGCAATGCACAAAGCCGGTGCCTTCGTCATTGGTCACAAACGGCGCGGCGCGGAAATCGCGCAAACCATCCCACTCGCCGTTACCACCTTCAGCACCAGCCAACGGATGGGACAAAGCAAGGCCCGACAATTCTTCCGAAGTCACGCTGCGAACACGTGTCCACATGCCCTCTTCCAGCCGTGCCTTCGCAAACACCGCATTCGCCATTTTGTCCGACAAAATAAAACGCTCGCCGACATTCAGCCAGCATTCATCAGGCGTGCCCGTGACCTCATAAAGTCCGTATTCGATGTCGTCGCTATAAACGACAGCTTTGTTCGACGGGATCGTCCAAGGCGTTGTTGTCCAGATCACAACCTTCGCGCCTTGCAATTCGCTTTCCGCATTTTGCACCGTGAACTTCACCCAGATCGCAAAGCTCTCTTTATCGGCATACTCGACCTCGGCCTCGGCCAAGGCGGTCTGCTCGACAGGCGACCACATCACAGGCTTGGAGCCTTGATACAGCGTGCCGTTCATCAGGAACTTTTGGAATTCTTCCGCGATCACGCGCTCGGCGTGGAAATTCATCGTCAGATACGGATCGGCCCAGTTGCCTTGCACGCCAAGGCGCTTGAACTCTTCACGCTGAATATCGACCCAACCTGCGGCAAACTCGCGGCATTCTTGACGGAATTCAACAACAGGCACGTCGTCCTTGTTGCGGCCCTTCTCGCGGTATTTCTCTTCGATCTTCCACTCGATCGGCAGACCGTGACAATCCCATCCAGGGATATAACGCGCGTCTTTGCCCATCATCTGCTGGGAGCGGACAACCATATCCTTAAGGATTTTGTTCAGCGCGTGACCGATGTGCAAATGACCGTTCGCATAGGGAGGGCCATCGTGCAGTGTGAAAGGCTGACGGCCTGTCTTTGCGCGCAGCTGGCCGTAAACGTCCATCTTGACCCAACGATCAAGCCATTCAGGCTCGCGCTGCGGCAGGCCCGCACGCATCGGAAAATCCGTTTTCGGCAGGTTCAGTGTATCTTTGTATTCAGGGGTGTCGGCGCACATAAGGGGCGTCCTTTTCATCATCTTTTCAAGGAGTTGGGCGGCGCGAGAAAGTCTGCACCATTGGCCCGGCGGCGCTGACGTCAGCGCGCCGGGGACATAATTCGTATGTGCGCCCAGAAATTCATAAAACGGCTTATAGACCTGTGCAAAAGCCAGAACAAGGCCTAGCCCTCACCCCATGTTTTCTTATAGTGCCAAGAGGCATTTAAGGGGTGGTCACGGTTATGAAAATCGCAGTTGCAGGCGCAGGGATTGGCGGGTTGACGGTCGCTGCATTGCTAGGACAGGACGGCCATGATGTCGCGGTGTTTGACCAGTTCGACAGCCCCCGCCCCGTCGGCTCTGGCCTTGTGATCCAGCCTGTCGGGCAGGCGGTCTTGGCCGAAATCGATGCCTTGGATGAGGCGCTGAAATTGGGCAACTCGGTCTATCACATGCTTGGGTTTGAGGCCGAAGCAGGTCGCCCTGTTTTGAACGTGCGGTACGACAACGACGGTGGCCCTCGGTTCGGCCTCGCCATTCACCGCGCCAGCCTTTTCACCGCGATTTGGAACACAGTCCAACGGCAGGGCATTGCACTGCATCAAAGCGCCGCCGTGCAAAGCGCAAAGGACGGCATTCTGACCCTGCAAGATGGCACCGAACACGGGCCCTTTGATCTGATCATTGACGCGGCGGGGGTCACTTCGCCGCTCTCTCCACTCACATCAAGGCCGCTCCCATACGGCGCGATTTGGGGCACGGTGGACTGGCCTGAAACAGCGCTGCCGATCACCCAACTGTCGCAATGCTATCGCCGTGCTGACCGCATGATCGGGGCCTTACCAATCGGGAAAATGCCCAATGACGCCGCGCAAAAGGCAGCGATCTTCTGGTCGCTACCGCGTGATAAATACGACGACTGGTTGGCGTCTGGATTGGAAAAATGGAAGGCGGAGGCCGTAGGCCTTTGGCCCGAATTTGCACCGTTCGCCACACAAATCACCGCCCCCTCCCAGATGACAATGGCCCGCTATTCGCACGGTACGTTGCGCAAGCCCTACGGCACGGGCCTTGTGCATATCGGCGATGCTGCCCACCGCGCCAGCCCGCAATTGGGCCAAGGGGCAAGACGCCCTGATGCTTTACGCCAAGTCTCGCAGGTTACATGTCGGCATTTATCAAGCGATGAGCGCCATTTTCACACCGCAATATCAATCTGATAGCCGCGTTTTACCGATTTTGCGTGACAGGTTCTTGTTCCCTGCTTCGCAAATCCAGCCGATCCCAAAACTGCTGACCGCGATTGTCTGCGGCAGCATGGTCAACCCGATGCGCGGCGTTTAACGGCAGTACGGTCCACTACGATAGCTTGCGGTGTCAAAGTGGAAATGGTCGCGGTGATAGCGGTTCGCCTCTGGTCCCAGCACCGTCCCAAAAGGTCCGCAAGCCGCCTGCCACATCCCGCGCAACTGCTTGCCGTCGTCGCCGCTGCCCCAGCCCTGTAAAACCGTGATCTCACGACCAAAGTTCAGTTTGATCCCTGCTATGTCAATCGCGCGGCCCTGAGCGTGTTCAGACAGCTTTTCACCCGATTGATTGTTGCGGTTTCGGCAGGCGTAATCCGACGCGGTTCTGATGGATCGAATACCGCCGCCCTCACCACCGACCTGCGGGATCGCGCCGCGCTGCACCCAGATTTTGAGCGCAATCGCAGTCTCGCAATTCATCGTCGGATTGGCTGGAAACCTGATGCCCGCAACTGACTTGACGCGCACCGCATTCTCGACGCCACAAGCACCACGTCCTGCCACCGTGCCAAGCACATCGCCTTGCAAGTCAGGGTCGCCGCAGATTTGCCCCTTAACCCGAGCGACGCGGGCGGTCTCGGCGGCTTGCGCCACAGCTGCCGTCCGCGGCTGGGGGCGCAAGGAGGTTGCAACTGCACTGTCGCTTGCGGTGTTTTCATCGGCCTCGGGTTCAGCCACTTGCTGTTCAGGCCGCGCGACGGGGCGCAATGATGTCTCTTGCGCAGTAGCAGGCCCAGCAAAAACAAGAAACAAAACAAGCCAGCGGATCATGGCTTTGTCGATGATGTCCGGCCAAAGTTTGGCGCAGCAGTATCTTGGCCCGCTTCAATGATTGAGCGGCGGATCGAGCGCGTACGGGTGAAATAGTCGTGCAAATGCTCGCCGTTGCCTTCGCGAATGGCACGCTGGAGAACGAATAGTTCCTCGGTGAAACGACCCAATATTTCGAGCGTCGCCTCTTTGTTATTCAGGAACACATCGCGCCACATCGTCGGGTCAGAGGCAGCAATACGGGTAAAATCACGAAAACCCGCAGCCGAGTATTTGATCACTTCGCTATCGGTAACGCGGCTCAGATCATCGGCAACGCCAACCATCGTGTAAGCGATCAGATGCGGCGTGTGGCTGGTGACTGCGAGCACCAGATCGTGGTGGTCAGCGTCCATGCGGTCCACGTTGGACCCCATTGCGCGCCAGAGGTTTTCGAGCCGCGCAATGACGGTCTCATCTTCGCAAAGATCGGGCACGATAATGCACCAACGATTGTCAAAAAGTTCGGCAAAGCCAGAGCGCGGCCCCGAATGCTCGGTCCCAGCCAAGGGGTGGGCTGGGACAAAATGCACGCCTTCGGGCAGGTGTTTGGCAACGGCGTCAATGACGGCCCGTTTGACGGACCCGACGTCGCTAACCGTCGCGCCGGCTTTTAGGACAGGTGCGATCTCGACGGCGACGCTTTCCATGGCACCAACAGGCACACAAAGCACAATAAGATCAGCGCCCTGAGCAGCCTCAGTCGCGCTGTCGCAAATTTGGTCGCAGAACCCGATTTCCCGCGCAATGTCGCGGGTTTCGGCCGAGCGGGCATAGCCAACGATTTCACCTGCAAGCCCTGCACGTTTCATCGCATGCGCCATTGACGAGGCAATAAGTCCAAGGCCGATCAATGCCACGCGGTCATAGATTTGCGTCATGTGCGCAGCCCTTTGAACTGCGCTACGGCATGCACGATGCGGCGGCAGGCACTCTCGTCACCAACCGTAATCCGCAGGCAGTTCGGCAGTTTGTAACCGGCCACGCGGCGCACCAAAATACCTTCGGCGCGCAAGTGATCGTCGCAAGCGTTGGCCTCTTCTTCGGAGCCAAATCGAGCGAGAATGAAGTTCGCGGTCGAAGTATCTGTCGGCACCCCGATCTCTGCCAACCCCGTGGCCAGCCAGTCGCGCCAGCGGGCGTTGTCCGCCCTGCACTTCGCAACATAAGCCGTATCGCGCACCGCGGCTTCGGCTGCAGCGAGGGCTGCGGTGGAGAGGTTGAAAGGGCCGCGGATGCGGTTGAGGACGTCAATGATCTCGCGGGGACCGTAGCCCCAGCCGACGCGCAGACCGCCAAGACCGTAGATTTTCGAGAAGGTGCGAGTCATCACGACGTTGCTGCGCGCTTCGATCAACTTAAGACCAGCATCATATCCCTCGACGTATTCGGCATAAGCACCGTCGATCACAAGGATCGTTTGCGGCGGGATACCCTCGGCCAATCGCGCAAGGTCGGCTTGCCCGATCATCGTGCCAGTTGGGTTGTTTGGATTGGCCAAAAACACGATCTTGGTTTTCTTGGTGCAGGCCGCAAGGATCGCGTCAACGTCCGTGACACGCTCACGTTCTTTGACCTCGGCGGGCGTGCCGCCAGCAGCAAGGGTCGATATGCGGTACATGGCAAACCCATGTTCTGTAAAGATAACTTCGTCGCCCGCGCCAACATAGGCTTGGCAAAGGAAGTGGATAATCTCGTCGGAGCCCACACCACAAATCACCCGATCGGGGTCAAGCTGCCAGACCTCGCCAATGGCGTGGCGCAGTCCAGAGTGGTCGGTATTCGGATAGCGGTGCAGGCTGTGAACAGCGCGCGAAAACGCCTCTTTCACAACGTCGGAAGGTCCCATCGGGTTCTCGTTTGAAGAGAGTTTAAGCACGTTTGACGCGCCTTCAACATGGGAGGCACCGCCCACATAAAGCGCGATATCCATGATCCCTTTTTGCGGTTTAATCTTACTGGTCATATCAAAAACTTCCCCGAGGTTGGCTTGTTCTAGCCTGCCCTATTCACCATGACCAGTGAGCAGAGACGAAAAAACGGGCTGTGCAACCCGTGCACCATACGTGCACCGCGCGTGCACCGAGATTGTGCCACCTGCAACGAATTGCTAGGCTTGGGCCATAGCGCAGAAAGGTGTGCAAAATGGCTCAACGGATCAATGAATTTGGACAACCTATCGGCCATGACGTGGACGGCTGGGTCAGTTGCCCGCGCCCGCCGCAGGTTCCACTATTAGGCACATACGCCCATGTCGTGCCTCTAAATGCTGCAGCCCATCTGGAGGATTTGAACGCCGCTTTTGCCACCGACACGACAGGGCAAATGTGGACCTATATGCCCAACGGGCCATTCGCCGATAAAGACAGCCTTGCTACGTTTCTCAAGACCGCCGAGGCCAGCACCGATCCGCTATTTTACACCATTGTCGACGCGCTAAGTGGTCGCGCGCTTGGCTTTGCCAGTTACCTGCGGATCGAGCCCAATGCGGGCGTGATCGAGGTCGGATTTATAGCCATGTCGCCCCTGTTGCAAAAGACGCGGATCGCCACGGAGGCGATGTATCTGATGATGGCGCATATTTTCGATGATCTGGGATATCGCCGCTATGAGTGGAAATGCGACAACCTGAATGGTCCGTCGAAGAAGGCGGCCCGCAGGTTTGGATTTACCTATGACGGCATGTTCCCGCAGGCGACAATCTATAAGGGACGCAACCGCGACACGGCGTGGTTCTCGGTTTTGGACAAGGATTGGGAGGGGATCAAGGCGGGGTATGAGGCATGGCTAGACCCTGCGAATTTTGACGCGGAAAGGATGCAAAAAACGCCCCTTGTGACGCGGAAGGATTGAGGGGGGATGTCTTCTAAGAGCCCTTGTTGACTGTAACCTAAGTCATATTTTAAGCTCCGTGTCAGAAAAACTTGAGTTTGGAGCGAACCAGTATGACGGGACTTCGAGCCCTTTTCAGACGTTTTTCAAGAAAGTCCCTTGAGCGGAAATCCAACAACCTAATGATATCATTTATTCAAATTGTGGTGTCGGTTTTGCTATTGGTCTTGGGTATCTTCATTGCATATCTGCGTTTCACAAGAACTTAGCTTTAGACTAAACACGCTGTCGCAAATTGAACCCAACGGCGGCAAGGTCCGCAAAGCGGCCCTCCACAAAACAGCAACTTCGCTTCAAACCACCGCCAATGTCGCCCACGCAAGCACGATATATCGTGCCCCTTTGGCTATCGTTACAAGCACGACGAATGGCACGATAGGTTCGCGCATCACCCCTGCCACGACGGTGATCGGGTCGCCGATGATCGGTAGCCAGCTGCCCAAGAGCGACCAGCGTCCGTAGCGCCGATACCAGCCTTGGGCGCGCTCCAGTTGTGCGGGTGATGCGGGGAACCATTTGGCGGATTGAAACCGCAGGATGTAACGGCCAAGCACCCAGTTGATGATTGCCCCCAGTACGTTGCCGATGGTCGCCACGGTAAGTAGTGCCCAGACGGGGTGGTCGGTGGCCGAGATCAGCCCCACGAGCACGGCCTCTGACTGCATCGGCAAGATCGTCGCGGCGATCAGGGCCGAGAGGAACAGAGAGGTGTAGGCGATCATGGAGAGCTTTCGTTTGTGGCGTACGTTTTGCATACATGCTTGGTGGCGGGTAAGCTATGGTATGAAAGTTGCAAGTTTGTGTCAGGATGTTACCCCCAATGAAAATCGCCCCGTTCCTTTTGGCTGCCGCTCTGCTCCAGCCTTGTGTTGCGAATGCCCAAGACCGCGCGGCGATTGAGGGCAAGTTCCAAGGCTGGATTGAGCAGACTGTTTGGCCACGCGCCCAAGCGGCGGGTGTGACCCGTGCGACGTTTGATGCCGCGATGTCTGGGGTGACGTTGAATTGGGATTTGCCGAATTTGGTCATTGAGGGTGCGCCCGAGGATACATCGCAGTATCAGGCCGAGTTCCGCCACCCTGCCCGCTATTTTAACGCCGATGGGTTGGTCTATGCATCAGATGCGGGGGCGGCTTTGATGCGCAAACATGCAGCGGTTTTGGCGGAAATTGAGGCGAGGACAGGCGTGCCTGCGCAGATTATCGTGTCGATCTGGGGTCGTGAGAGCAGTTTCGGGGCGGCCAACATTCCGCATGACGCCTTTCGTATTCTCGGCACGAAGGGGTTTATGAGCACGCGTGCGCCTTATTTTACCGACGAATTGATCGCGGCTTTGCAGATTGTCGCACAGGGATTTGCCAGTCGTGATGCGATGCGCAGCAGTTGGGCGGGCGCACTCGGCCAGCCGCAATTCATGCCGAGCAGTTACCTAAAATATGCTGTTGATGGTGATGCTGATGGGCGGGTCGATATTTGGCATTCGGAGGCCGATACGCTTGCGTCTATTGGCGCTTATCTGGCAGCACACGGCTGGAAGGCGGGGCGGGATTGGGGGTTTGAGGTGAACCTGCTGCCGATGTGCCCTGCTATTTGGAGGGGCCAGATCAGGGGTTAGCGGTGGCGGATTGGGCTGCGAGAGGCGTTACCCGTGTCTCTGGCCAGCCGTTCCCGCAAGCGGAATCCGCTGAGGAAGGCTATCTGATGATGCCTGCGGGGCGGTCTGGTCCTGCGTTTATTGTCACCTCGAATTTCTACGTTTTGAAGGATTATAACGAGAGCGATGCCTATGCCCTTTTCGTGGGGCACGTGGGGGATCGGAGCAAGTTTGGGGTCAGAGATTTCAGCGGTGCTTGGGGTGATCTTGATAAGATTTCGCGCACGGATGTTTTGGCGATGCAACGCGCATTAGAGGCGGCGGGGCATGATGTTGGCGGGGCTGACGGGTTGATCGGGAATAAGACTCGTCGGTCGATTGGGCTCTGGCAAGAGCAGAACGGGATGCCTATAACTTGCTATCCCAATAGCGCTACGGCCGTCGCATTAGCGCGGTAGAGCGTTACGGCGAGGTCAGGACCGAAACTACAATTATGGGCTGAAATCAAAAGTTTTCCGTTTCATCGTGCTTGGATACAATAGGTAGGCCACAATAATGGGTAAGAATACTTGCACCACTTTAGGAGCGCGGCGATGTTAAGAGTTATACCATTTTTGTGCTGTATGTGTGCCAGCTATGCGGCGGCTGATGATTGCAACAAATTATCGACGACAGATTTTCCAACGGGTTCGATTGAAGAATTCAAGGCTGAGTTGATTAGTTCGACGTCTAACGCTGAGGCGTTTAAAGACGTTTGGACTAAATACACATTTCATGTTGGGCCGGGGAGGCAAAACCCGCTCTTTCATTTGCTGCTTGGATACCAAGCGTTCGAGATGGGACAGCCATTTTGGGCCATCACAAATTTAGAAACGGCGAGTATAAAGTTAAATCAAGCAAACATCTGTGACGACGATTTGGTCCAGTTCTTCATTTACGTTGGGCGGCGCTATGCTCTTGCAACCATCTTTGACGAATATGTTGATGTCCCATTTGAGATGCTCCCGGATTTTTACGGAGCCGCCACCAAGGGCGTGCATTACCCACTTGACTGGCTCTCAGACTATGATTTGCCGCTCGTGAAGTGTATTCTTTACAAAATGGATTTTTCGCAGGCTGATCAATTAGATCGCTCTATTACACGTGAATGTCGATAATAAGGATTACCAATATGGATCGACCAACATTTTTTGATGGGGTCCAACTTTACGAATAATCGTGATGCATTTGTGCCTCCGAATTTGTCCGATCTTTGCCCACAAATGCAAAAAGGGCCACACCGAAGTGCAGCCCTTTTCGTATCGATTGACTAAGAACCTTAGTTCTTAGCGTAGAATTCGACCACGAGGTTTGGTTCCATTGTGACTGGGTATGGAACGTCGCCGAGTTGTGGTGTGCGTGTGAATGTCGCTGTCATCTTGTTGTGATCAACGTCCATGTAGTCAGGCACGTCGCGCTCTGGCAATTGTGTTGCCACGAGAACAAGTTCCATCTGCTTGGACTTCTGACGCACTTCGATCACGTCGCCTTCTTTCACGCGGTAGGAAGGGATGTTAACCTTCTGGCCGTTGACTGTGACGTGGCCGTGGTTCACGAACTGGCGCGCAGCAAAGATTGTTGGCACGAACTTAGCGCGGTAAACAACTGCGTCCAAGCGGCGCTCAAGCAAACCAATCAGGTTCTCGCCTGTATCACCCTTAACACGCTCAGCTTCGCCATAGATGCGGCGGAATTGCTTTTCTGTCAGATCGCCGTAGTAACCTTTCAACTTCTGCTTTGCACGAAGCTGCAGACCGAAGTCGGACAGTTTACCCTTACGGCGCTGACCGTGCTGGCCTGGGCCGTATTCACGCCGATTTACTGGTGACTTTGGACGGCCCCAGATGTTTTCGCCCATGCGGCGGTCAATTTTGTATTTGGCAGCTGTACGTTTAGTCATACGCTGATCTCCTTCGTTGTCGTGCGTCCCCAAAGTGGGAACATGAAGGGCGTTGTCCTTTTGCCGAAGCCTGACAGGGTTCCGCTTGCGCGGTCCACCAACACCAATGAATTTGCGGCTTATACGGGGGTGGCTGGCAGAGTCAACAGGTGGGTTGCAATGCTGGGAATAAAGGGCAAAAGGGGTGCTATGACAGATACCCCTGCCCCCCGTTTTATCCACTTCCTTGGCGCGTTTGCTGCGGGTGGATTGATCACGCTGATGTTGCTCACGAATGGGACGTTGGCACAATATGGCACGCTGTTATTCTCAAGCTTTGTGCCGCATTTGACGGGGACTGTGCTGGCGATTGTAATCTTGTTGATCCTGCGCCCTGCCCGCGCAACGCCACAGCGCCCGCCGCTTTGGGCCTATTTGGGTGGTGTTTCGGGTGGTTTGACGGTGATTGCGTCCTCGGCTGCGATGAATTCCGCTTTGGCGTTGTCTGGCACGATTGCCTTGGGGTTGGCGGGGCAGATCATGTTCTCGCTGGTTGCCGATGCGCGTGGCTTGTTTGGATTGCCGCAGCGGATGCCGACGTTGCGTGATCTGGCGGGGCTTTCGTTGATCATCGCGGGTGCGTTGGTGATTATCTTTTTCGGAGGTACGCCATGATTTTTGTTATCTCCGTGGCCGTCGGCGCAGGTGTTCTGGTGGGCCTCAGCCGTCAATTGAACGGGCGTTTGGCCCTGTCCACAAACGCAATGGAATCGTCGTTTTGGAATCACATCGTCGGGCTGGTTTTTGTCAGTATTGCTGCGCTGGCAATTGGCGGCATGTTTGAAGGTGCGCCGATGGAGGCCCCTTGGTGGGCCTATCTTGGCGGGCCTATTGGGTTTCTGTTTATCGCCGCAGGGAGCTGGGCGATTAACCGCATTGGGGCGGCGCAAACTGCGATGCTGATTATCGCGGGGCAGATGATTTCAAGCGTTCTGCTTGATGCTGCGATGGGCGTTGACGGGAACCTTTGCGCGCGCGCCCTTGGGGTTACGTTGATCCTTGGCGGCATGTGGGTGACACGCGCCGCCAAGGTGAAGTCTTAGGCCACGAAATGCCCGACAGGGATTGAGACCTGCGATTTGGCGTCTGCGCCAAGCTCTTGGGCAAAGTGCATCGCCGCAAACGGATCACGCAGGAACTGACGCGCCATCAGGGCGATGTCGGCTTGACCTGATGCGATGACGCCTTCGGCCTTTGCCGCAGTGTCGATACACCCAACAGCCGCCGTAATCAGGCCCGTCTCTTTGCGCATTTGGGCGGCTAGTCCAACCTGATCAGCCGTGCGTGTGCCGATGGAGGCACGCGCCGCAGGGGTCGCACCGCCACCAGAGCAATCGACCATATCGACGCCGAGGTCGCGTAGGACTTTCATCAACTGGATGTTGTCGTCGATGGTCAGGCCACCGTCGATCCAGTCAGTAACGGACAGGCGCACGGCAAGCGGCAGGCGCTCTGGCCAGACTTTGCGCACTGCCTCCACAGTCTCGCGCATCATGCGGCTGCGCCCTTCAAAATCGCCGCCGTATTGATCGGTGCGGGTGTTGACCAAGGGCGTGAAGAAGCTGTGCAGCAGGTAGCCATGCGCGCCGTGCAGTTCGAGCAGCTCGTAGCCTGCGGCAAGGGCGCGTTTGGTGCTGGCAACAAAAGCGTCTTGCATCGCTTTGATCTCGGCCACTGACATGGCGTGCGGTGCTTTAAACAGACGCGTACCGTCTTGGTCGAAGACCTCATCCGTTGGGCTGATGGTTTGCCAGCCGCCCTCGTCATCCTTCAAATGTGCACCACCATCCCATGGCCGTGCCGACGATCCTTTACGCCCTGCGTGGGCGATTTGCACGCCGATGACCGCGCCTTGGGATTTCGCGTAGGCGTTGATCGGGATCAGGGCTTCGACCTGCGCGTCGTTCCAGAGACCAGCGCACGCTGGCGTGATGCGCCCGTCGGGTGTGACGGCGGTGGCCTCTGCGATAATGAGGCCCGCACCACCCACGGCACGTGCGCCGATGTGGGTCATGTGCCACGGTTGGGCCACGCCATCAACGGAGGAGTATTGGCACATCGGCGCCATGCCGAGGCGGTTGCGTAGAGTGACGTCTTTGATCTTAAGCGGTGTGAAAAGTGCTGACATTATGTGTTCATCTTTTTGATTTGCGCGACGCCGGATTCACCCAAGGAAATGGAGGCGAACGGTCCGCCGATACACAGGTGCATCGGGTCTTTGTTGTTCACAGGCGGGGATTTGGCGAAGACGTCTTTGGCGAAGTCTTCGGCGTTGTCTTTGGGGCGGAAGCCCAAGTGCCCCGCTTTGGAATTATCCACCACGGCGCGGTCATTGTTGGAGATGCCGTATATGGTGGTGAAACCAACAACAGGGCTATCAATCGCGCGTTCCACAAGGTGAATCAGATCGCCTGTCGAGAGCCATGTGCCGATGGCGCGGGCGTTGGACGGTGGGGCCGCCGAGAAGATGCGCAGGCAGACCGCCTCAACGCCGCGTTTGTCCCAGTAGAGCGAAGCGAGGTCTTCGGCGAAGCACTTGGCCAGCCCGTAATAGGTGTCGGGCTTGTGCGGCGCATCAAGGCCGATCGTGTCGGTCTTGAGATGCATGCCGACCGCGTGCACGGAGGATGCGTAGACCACCCGCTTGACGCCATTGCGGTAGGCTGCTTCCCAGACGTTATAAGCGCCGATGATGTTGGATTGCAGGATGTCGTCCCATGGGGCCTCGTCCGCGATCGCGCCAAAGTGGATGACCATATCGGCGTCTTTCAGCAGCGCCTCCATGGTGGCGAGGTCAGAGACGTCGGCCTTCACATAGGTCTCGTTTGCGCCGAGGTCTGGCAGGTCATTCGCCAAATCAGACGACACGAATTCTTGGCACATCGCAGCGAGTGGCGCGCGGAGTTGGGAGCCGAGTGCGCCTGCGGCACCTGTGAGAACGAGCTTTTTCATGGGAGTTCCTTTCGCCGTTTAGATCACGGCCTTTTCTACAAATTTTTCGCCACGTTCAATGCGGCCATATCCGAATGGGGTGAGGTCGAGGGTCTGGTAGGCCCCTGTCGCGATGAGCTCAGCCGTGCCCCGCCCGATGGCTGGGGATTGCTGGAAACCGTGACCCGAGAAGCCATTGGCGAAGAAGAAGTTTTCAACTTTCGTATGCGGTCCCAAAATCGCGTTTTGATCGAGGGTATTATATGCGTAATGTCCAACCCACGAATTGACCAGCTTTACCCGCTCGAATGCGGGGACGCGGTGGGCGATGGCGGGCCAGACTTTTTCTTCCCAGATCGTGTGATCGGCGGTGAAATCCGTAGGATCAACGGCCGGGTCTTCGTCAGGTGGGCAGCCCGCCATGTAGTAACGTCCGTCAGAGCGCATGTGCACGCCGACGGGATCAATGGTGAGCGGCAGATCACGGTCGAGCGGTTCGGCTGCGTCAAAGATGAAAGTGTAGCGCTTGCGCGGTTCCACGGGCAGCGCGATCCCCGCCATGGCGCTGGTCAGGTTCGCACGGGGACCAGAGGCGTTGACGACGGTGCCGCAGGAAATCACCTCGCCCGAGGCGAGCGTGACGCTTTCGACCTTTGTGCCTGTGGCGTTATTGGTCATCGCAACCACGGTGTTGTGAATGTATTCGACGCCCTTCTCGCGGGCCATGCGTTTCCACCAGTCAAAGATCGTGGCCCCATCAAAATAGCCCTCGTCGATCAGGTTGTGATTGCCTGCGACGATGTCGTCCATGTTGTAGAAAGGATAAGCTGCTTTGATCTCGGCGGCAGTCAGATGCTTGGTGCCTGCGCCATTGGCGGCTTGCACGGCTTGGGTGGCGGCAAGGGATTTCGCGGCCGCCTCATTGCCTGCCAGATACATGTAGCCAAACGATTGCAGGGTGATCGCAGGCACGCGCGCGTCGTCGCCCATATAGGCGCGGAAATTCTTGACGTAATCCGCGCCAAACTGGCTAATCTTGATGTTGATCGGCTCGGAGAACTGCTGGCGGATGCAGGAGTTTGTATGCACCGTCGAGGTAAATTCGTAGGTCGGGTCACGTTCGACGACAAGCACCTTGCCGTCGAAACCTGTGTGATCAGACAGGAACCAAGCGATGGACGACCCATACATGGCCCCCCCAACGATGATCACGTCATAAGAGCTTTGCTTGGGTGCTTGGGTCATGATTACCTACGCCGTTGAAGATATCCGCGGGACCAGAGCCTTGACCAGATCGCGCATGTGAAGTTCGCCTACGGGAGTGTCACCATCCATTACGCGATAATGCAAGGCCGTGTCGCCCTCTGAGCGTGCAATAAGTGATTCAAGGTTCTCGCGCATATCGACGTCGCCCTCGAATTTCTTACCCGTCAGCTTGTCCATCATAGTCGGATCGCTGAGCGGCTGCATCACCGATTTCACACGCAGAACGCGGGCGCGGTTAATGTCGGACACAAAGTCTTCGATGTAAGGATCAGCAGGGTTCAACAGGATGCTTTGCGGCTCGCCCTGTTGGATCACGGCACCATCTTTGAGGATCACAAGGTGGTCTGCGATTTTCAGCGCTTCATCAAGGTCGTGGGTGATAAAGACGATGGTTTTGTGCAGCTCTTCTTGTAGCTCCAACAGCAGGTTTTGCATGTCGGTGCGGATCAGTGGGTCAAGCGCAGAGAACGCCTCGTCCATCAACATGATGTCGGAGTTCGAGGTCAGCGCACGGGCGATGCCAACACGTTGCTGCATGCCACCCGAAAGCTGGGACGGGTAGTAGTTCTCATAGCCATCAAGGCCGACGCGGCTGAGCCACTTTTGACCTTCGGCTTCGCGGGTTGCGACATCGACACCTTGCACCTCTAGCGCCATTGCAGCGTTTTGCAGAACGGTGCGGTGCGGCAAAAGCGCAAACTTTTGGAACACCATCGACATCTTTTCCTGACGCATTTTGCGCAGGTCGATCTCGGACAGTTGCATCACATCAACGCCGTCGACAAGGATCTCGCCCGCAGTGGGTTCGATCAGACGGTTGAGGTGGCGGATCAGCGTGGATTTGCCAGAGCCTGACAGGCCCATAACAACCGTGATTTCGCCAGCCATCATATCGACGTTGATGTTTTGCAAACCAAGCACGTGCTTGTGCTCTTCGAGCAGTTCGGGCTTGCCCATCCCTGCCTCGACATATTGCATCATCTCTTTGTCATTTGGGCCAAAGATTTTGTAGAGGTTACGCAGTTGGACTTTGGGTGTATCGGTCATGTCTCGTGCCCTCCCTTAATGTTTCTTGTTGGCTTTATCGACGCGACCAAGGGCCGCCTTCGATGTGCGATCTAGGATGACAGCGAGCAGCACAATGCCGATGCCCGCAACGATACCGACGCCCAGCTCAAGGTTCCGAATACCGCGCAGAACCAACATACCAAGACCGGGTGCGGACACGAGGGACGCGATCACAACCATCGCAAGGCTCATCATGATAGTCTGGTTTATACCCGCCATGATGTTGGGCAGTACGAGCGGCAATTCGACCTTACGCATGCGTTGCTTGGCATCCATGCCGAATGCGTCTGCGGCCTCGATCACGTCCTTGTCGACAAGACGAATGCCAAGGTCGGTCAGGCGGATCACCGGCACGATGGCGTAAAGGATAATCGCGATGCCGTAGAGTTTGGATTCCGTCACCGAGAACAAGAAGATCAGCGGGATCAGATAGACGAATGTCGGCAAGGTTTGCAGCAGGTCGAGAACCGGCACAAGCGAGCGTTGCAAGCGGTCTGATTTCGACATGGCAATGCCAATCGGCACACCGAATAGCACAGATAGCCCCGTACAGACAAAGATGATTGAGAGCGTTTGCATCTCCACGTGCAGGTGGTCAATTGCGCCCAAGAACAAGAATGAGAGTGCCACAAAAATCGTCACAGGCTTGGAGCGGGACACGAACCAAGCGAAGGCCACGAGCAAAGGCACGATGATCCACCAAGACGTGTTGGTAAACACGTAAAGCGTGCCATCAAGCGCCCATGAGAGCGGTTGTGTGATCGGGTCGAGAACGATCTTGAGATAGTCTTTCCCCGATAGAAATGCGTTTTCAATCCCTGCTGTCAAATCACGCGTTTGCGGAAAGTGAGCGCAGGCATCGTTGAGGTTATCCAGCGATGGGAAAGGAAATGCGACAGCATTCGGATCGACCGATCCCGCGTTATTTGCTTTCAGCAAATCCGCCATCGACATCGGTGCCGTGCTTGCACTTTGATCGCACCAGTCGCGCAGGCCAAACGCGTTAAAAAGCCCATCATAGAATGCCATTTTCTCTGTCCCCAATTCGCAAAACAGCCCCCCGCACGACTTTTCGGCGGAGGGCTGATGTGTGCTGTTAAGCTTACTTGATCAGTGCTGCAAGCTTGGCTTTTGCGTCATCATCCAACCAAGCGCTCCAGATGTCGGAGTTGTTGGAGATGAAGTAAACGGCTGCTTCTTAATAAGATGCAGAGTTGTCATCCTGCCAAGCCAAAAGCGAACCCATCTGCTCGTTTGTGAACGACAGCTTGGACATCATGTCTGCAACTGCTGGCTCGCGCTCAACAAATGCAGCAGATGCTGCGGTCACAACCTTAGAGTTCGGGTATGGTGACAGTGTTGGTGTCGCGCATTCCGCGTCGCCGTTACATGTGTGCGCTTCAGCGTTATACTCGACGCCCAAGTCAACCATAGTCATTGGGTATTTGCCCAAAACAGATGTTGGTGCCCAGTAGTAGCCGAACCATGGCTCTTTGTCTGCGTATGCAGATGCGATTGCTGTTGCCAGTGTTTCGCCTGAACCGTGCTGGAAGCGCTCGACGCCTGCTTCTTCAAGGCCAGATGCCTTGTAGATGTTGAAGTTGATCGTGTCACAAGCCCAACCCGCTGGGCAATCTTGGAACATGCCGCCAACCAGCTCTGGGTTTGCTTTGATACCTTCGAGCGTTGCAAGCTCTGGGTGTGCTTCTGCGAGGTAAGTTGGGATCCACCAAGCTTCAATGCCGCCATCGGACAGCACATTGCCAAGCTCTACCAATTTGCCTTCTGTAAGCAACGTTTCATAGGCTGGTGTGGAGTTTGCCCAGACTTATGTCAGAAGATCAGGCTCGCCTGTTTCTGCCAAGGATGCCAGTGCTGGTACTGTGGACGAAGGTACGATTGTGACGTTACAGCCGTAGCCTTGGGTCATGATGAAGTTGGCAACCGATGTCACAACTGCAGACGACGCCCAGTCCATTTCAGTGATCGACACGTCGCCACATTCTGCCATTGCAGATGTTGCGCCAAATGTCAGTGCAAGTGCGGATACCGCACCAAGTGTTTTCATTTTCATTTTTACTCTCCCTTGAGTTCGCGCATTAACACGCAAAAGGGCGCAAGATTGCAACCAAAATCCCGAAGAAATCAGTTATAATCCTGCGCCCTTGCGCACTACATGGCGCCTGAGTTGATCACAAGCGGCGAATTTTAATTCATTTGCGACACCGTTTTATTCGGCGGCCTCGACGTACTCTTCCATAGGTGGACAGCTACAGATCAAGTTCCGGTCGCCATAAACGTTATCCACGCGGTTCACTGGTGGCCAATATTTGTCGACGCGGAATGCGCCTTTCGGGAAGCAGCCCTGTTCACGGGTATAGGGGCGGTCCCAATCGGAGACGAGGTCTTCCACAGTATGCGGCGCGTTTTTGAGCGCGTTGTTTTCCTGTGGCATGTCGCCGTTTTCAATCGCGCGGATTTCTTCACGGATCGCCAGCATCGCGTCGCAGAAACGGTCGAGTTCGGCTTTGGTTTCGCTTTCCGTGGGTTCCACCATCAAGGTGCCCGCGACAGGCCAAGACATCGTTGGCGCGTGGAAACCTGCGTCCATCAGCCGTTTCGCGATATCGTCCACGGTGACATGCGCACTTTCTGCGAATGGGCGCGTGTCGATAATGCATTCGTGGGCAACGCGGCCTGTTGGTCCTTTGTAGAGAACGTCAAATGCGCCCTCTAGCCGCTTGGCGATGTAGTTGGCGTTCAGGATCGCGACGCGTGTCGCTTGGGTAAGCCCCTCGCCGCCCATCATCAAAACGTAAGCCCAAGAGATCGGCAGCAAGCTCGGCGAGCCAAACGGTGCTGCCGAAACTGGCCTGTTGCCACCGTTGGGATGACCCGGAAGGTGTTCGATCAGGTGCGATTTGACGCCGATTGGCCCCATGCCCGGACCACCGCCGCCATGCGGGATGCAGAACGTCTTGTGCAGGTTCAGGTGGCTCACGTCGCCGCCCAGATCGCCCGGACGGGACAGACCCACCATCGCGTTCATGTTGGCACCGTCGATATAGACTTGCCCGCCTGCGTCATGGGTCATTTTGCAAACGTCGATCACAGTTTCCTCGAAAACGCCGTGAGTAGACGGATATGTGATCATGCAGGCCGCAATGTTGTCTTTGTGTTTTTCAATCTTGGCCGCGAAATCGATCAGATCAATATCGCCGTTGGCCGCAGATTTGATCGGTACAACGTCCCACCCGACCATATGCGCAGAGGCGGGGTTGGTGCCGTGGGCGGACATCGGGATCAGGCAGACATTGCGATGCCCCTGCCCCTGTGCGCGGTGGTAGGCTGCGATTGTCAGCAAGCCCGCATATTCACCCTGTGCGCCAGAGTTCGGCTGCATCGAGATCGCGTTATAGCCCGTCACGTCGCAAAGCTTGGCCGACAGATCGTCGATCATTTCCTTATAGCCCAGTGCCTGATCGTCGGGGCAGAACGGGTGCATCAGCGCAAATTCTGGCCACGACACGGGCATCATTTCGGCGGCAGAGTTGAGCTTCATCGTGCAAGACCCAAGCGGGATCATCGCGCGGTCAAGTGCGAGATCACGGTCAGCAAGCCGGCGCATGTAGCGCATCATCTCGGTCTCTGCGCGGTTCATGTGGAACACAGGGTGCGTGAGGTAATCGGTCTTGCGGATCAGGGCCTCTGGCAAGCGGTAATCCACCTGATGGGCGTCGTCCTCCGTCTCAATACCAAAAGCACGCCAGACGGCTTCGGTCACGTCACGGCGCGTGAGCTCATCAAGCGTAATGCCGATCCGCGTATCGCCGATGGCGCGCAGGTTCACGCCGTTTTCAACAGCCTTTGCCATGATTGCGTCGCGCTTGGCCCCTACGTCGAGTGTGACCGTATCAAAGAAGTGGTCTTGCTCGATTTTATAACCGCCAGATTCTAGCCCTTCGACCAAACGCACAGTTTTGCGGTGGATGCGCTGGGCAATGGCACGCAGGCCTTCGGGGCCGTGGAATACAGCGTAGAAGCCAGCCATCACAGCGAGGAGCGCTTGCGCGGTACAGACGTTCGAGGTCGCCTTTTCGCGGCGAATGTGCTGCTCGCGGGTTTGCAGGGATAAGCGGTAGGCCTTGTTGCCATGAGCGTCGATGGACACGCCCACGATACGGCCAGGCATGTTGCGCGCGAGGTTTGCCTTGGTCGCCATATAGGCCGCGTGTGGGCCGCCGTAGCCGACTGGCACGCCGAAACGCTGGGTCGTCCCAACAGCGATATCCGCGCCCATCGCACCGGGTTCTTTGAACAGGGTGAGAGACAATGGGTCAGCGGAAATGATGCCGATGCCGCCTGTGGCGTGCAGGCTTTCGATATGGGCAGTGAAGTCGCGCAGGTGGCCTGTGGTGCCTGGAAACTGGAAGATCGCGCCAAAGACCGATGCCGCATCCATGTCATCAGGGGCGCCAACGATCACTTCGATACCGAGCGGTTCTGCGCGGGTTTTCATCACGGCGATGTTTTGCGGGTGGCAGTTTTCATCGACAAAGAACCCGGTGACTTTGGATTTGGAAATCCGCTGCGCCATGGTCATGGCTTCCGCACAAGCGGTGGCTTCGTCCAACAGCGAGGCGTTGGAAATCTCAAGACCCGTGAGGTCAGCAACCATGGTTTGGAAGTTCAAAAGCGCCTCTAGGCGGCCTTGGGAAATTTCGGGCTGGTAGGGCGTATAGGCCGTGTACCAAGCAGGGTTTTCAAAGATATTGCGCTGGATCGCAGGCGGTGTGACGGTGCCGTGATAGCCTTGGCCAATCAGCGAGACGAGGACGTTGTTCTTTTTCGACACCTGCTTCATGAAATGCAAAAGCTCGCGCTCTGACTTGGGTTTCCCAAAGTTCAGCGGCTCTTTTTGACGGATTTTCGCAGGCAAAGTGTCATCGATCAACGCAGCCAGCGAGGACGCGCCAACAACTTTGAGCATCGCATCCATTTCCGCGGGAGACGGGCCGATGTGGCGGCGGTTCGCAAAGTCATAAGGCAGATAGGATGTAGGTGCATAAGGCATTGGCGCGGTCCTTTATTCGACTAGTTTTTTGTAAGCGGCTTCGTCCATGTATTCGTCCATTTGGGACGGATCGGACGCTTTGATCTTGAACATCCAGCCGTTGCCCATCGCGTCGTCGTTCACGGTCGCAGGCGCATCGGTGAGCAGATCGTTGACTTCGACAATTTCGCCGTCGATTGGGGCGAGGATGTCGGAGGCGGCTTTCACGCTCTCGATCACCACGACCTCTTCGTCTTTGGTGACTGTGGTGCCGACGTCAGGCAGTTCGACAAAAACGATGTCGCCCAATTGTGTCGCCGCATGCTCTGTGATGCCAACGACAATCAAGCCGTCTTCTTCGCGGAGCCATTCGTGTTCTTCGGTAAATTTCATCTGTTGGTGTCCTTTTCTTATCGTTTGAAGTTTGCGGGTGTGAAGGGCATTTTTGCGCGGGTCAGCGGGAGACGCTTGCCGCGCAATTCGCCGAAAATCGGACCGTCGTAGCCAGTTGGCAAATAGCCCATTGCGATGGGGCCGCCGACCGTGGGGCCAAAGCCGCCAGACGTGATTTTACCGATTGGGGTTGTGGCGGTCTCATCTGCGAAAAGCTCAACACCTTCGCGCATGGGCGCACGGCCTTCGGGGATCAGGCCCACGCGCTTGCGCGGCGCACCATTGGTGATTTCTGCGAGGACTGGACCTGCGCCGATGAAGCCTCCTTCCCGTGCGCCACCCGTGCGGCGGACCTTTTGGATCGCCCATGTCAGGGCGGCTTGGGATGGTGTCACAGTCTCGTCAACGTCGTGACCATATAGGCAAAGGCCACCCTCAAGACGCAGGCTATCACGCGCGCCGAGGCCGATCAGCTCAACAGCGTCATGGGCCAGAAGCGCGGTGGCGAGGGCAACGGCGGCGGCGTTTGGCACCGAGATCTCGAAACCATCCTCGCCAGTGTAGCCAGAGCGTGAGACCCAGCATTCTGCGCCATTCAATGTGACCGTCGCCACATCCATAAACGACATGTCGCGCACGGATGGGTTGAGGGCGGCCAGCGCCTCTTCGGCGCGGGGGCCTTGCAGGGCCAGAAGTGCGCGGTCGGTGATTTCGATCACGGTCACACCGTCGGGCATGTTGGCTGTCATATGGGCGATATCGGCGCCTTTGCAGGCTGCGTTCACCACGACAAAAACATGGTCGCCGCGATTGGCAAGCATGAGGTCGTCGGTGATGCCACCCTGTGCGTTGGTAAAGAAGCCATAGCGCTGGCGGTTTGGGGCGAGGTCGAGGACATCAACAGGGATCAACGCCTCTAGCGCCAATGCAGCGGTCGCATAATCAGGCCCGCGTACGATGACTTGGCCCATGTGGCTGACGTCAAAGAGGCCCGCACTGTCACGCGTCTGGATGTGTTCTTTCATCACGCCCGCAGGATATTGAACCGGCATATCGTAGCCCGCGAAAGGCACCATTTTGGCACCGTGGTCTACATGGAAAGCATGTAGCGGCGTGTGCAGTAGATCAGACATAAGAACCCCTTTTGGCGCATCATTTTATGCGCAAGGTTCCCCTGCGCCTTGATGCCCCCTCTGTCCGTTCGCCTGAGATCGTTATCCCTTCGGCGGGTGCGCTAAGCACCACTCTCCAGAGTGTTCGTTACGGCTCGACGGTCCTTGGGCCTGAGAGTTTCCGGGGCGGTTGCTCCTTCGGCACCGCTTGCACGGTTCTCCCATCGAGTCGGGGGGAAGCTACGACTGGTCGCATTCTGGCGCAAGTCTTTTCGTATGCAATTGTGCACAGAGAATTTCGGTTGACCCTGGACCCATTGTTGAGGCCTGATCCCCGCAACGCAAATTGGAGCCTTTATGGAAATCTTTCAGAACCCCTACCGCAAGAGCGACCTGCGCATTGACCTGCCCGCGCAAATCCCGATGCCAAGTGTCGATTCAGCAAAGCCTTTGGCGCTATTGCAGCAATGCCCTGCCGCGACGGTGACGCCATTGGTTGATGCTGCCGATCTGGCCGCAAAGCTTGGCGTGGCTTCGGTGTCTGTAAAGGACGAGCGGGGGCGGATGGGGCTTGGGAGTTTCAAGGCGCTGGGCGCGGCTTATGTGATCGCCTCCGATGCGGCAGCGGCGGGTGGTGATCTGCGCCGCGCGCTCAATGGTCGGACCTATGTGACGTCTAGCGCGGGCAATCATGGGCTGTCGGTTGCTGGCGGGGCTGCTGTGTTTGGGGCCAAGGCCGTGATTTATCTGAGCGCCACTGTCCCCGAAAGCTTCGCGGAAAGGCTGCGCAAAATGGGCGCCGATGTTGTGCGTGCAGGCGCGATTTACGAGGAAAGCATGGTCGCCGCCGTCGAGGCCGCTGAGGCAAACGGCTGGTCGCTTTTGTCGGATACGTCGTGGGGCGCATATTATGAGGTGCCGCATTTATTGATGGAAGGTTACAACGTCTTGATGGCCGAAGTGTTCGACCAGATCGCGGATGTCCCGACCCATGTTTTCCTGCAGGCGGGCGTTGGTGGTTTGGCGGGATCGGCGTCGGCGATGATCCGTGATCATTGGGGTGACGCGGTGCAGGTGATCGTGGTGGAACCTGATTTTGCGCCCGCATTGATGGCCTCGGCCAAGGCAGGCCGCGCCGTGGTCGCCGAGGGCCCAGTGTCCGACATGGGCAGGTTAGATTGCAAGGAACCGTCGATGATCGCGCTTCAGGGGTTGTGCCGCGACGCGGATGTTTTTGTGAGCATTTCGGAAGAGGAAGCCTTTGCAGCACAGCCCCTATTGGAGGCCGCTGGATTGGCCGCGTCCACATCGGGCGGTGCGGGGCTGGCTGCGATGTTAGCGGGGTATAATTTGCCGAAAGATGCGCGGGTCTTGGCGATTTTGTCGGAAGGTATTTCATGACGTTTCCGGCGACAGAATATCAAGAACGGGTTGGCCGCGCCCAAGTCATGATGGCGCAATCAGGGCTGGATGCGCTGCTGCTGACGACCGAGCCAGAGCTGCGCTATTTCACAGGATTCCTTACGCGGTTTTGGGAAAGCCCTGCGCGGCCTTGGTTCCTGATCGTGCCTGCCCATGGCAATCCGATTGCGGTGATCCCCTCGATAGGCGCGGCCTTAATGGGGCAAAGCTGGATCAGTGATATTCGCACATGGCGCGCGCCTGATTATGTCGACGATGGCATTGGCCTGCTGGCTGAAACGATTCGCGAGATTGGGGCGAAAACCATTGGCATCCCTGACGGAATTGAGACACATCTGCGGATGCCAATTGCAGATTTCCGCGTGCTTCAAGGCTTGCTAGGCAGCAAGATCGGCGGTGACGCGGGGATTATGCGGCGGCTGCGCATGGTGAAATCAGAGGCCGAAATTGCGGTGATTACACGCGCTTGCGCCGTGGCGAACCGTGCCTTCGCACGCGTGCATGAGATCGCGTGGGTGGGCGTGCCATTGTCTGAGGTGTTCCGCAAATTCCAGATGCTTTGCCTTGATGAAGGGGCCGATTGGGTGCCGTACCTTGCGGGTGGTGCGGGGCAAGGTGGGTACGGCGATGTGATCTCGCCTGCGACGGATACGCCTTTGAAAGAAGGCGATGTTTTGATGCTCGACACGGGCCTCGTTGTAGACGGGTATTTCTGCGATTTTGACCGCAACTTTGCGATTGGATCGGCCAGTGAGGCGACCCAAGCGGCGCATGAAAAGCTGTCCGATGCCGTAGAGGCCGCGATGGCGATTGCAAAGGTTGGCGCAACGGCGGCCGAGCTATTTCACGCTATGGACCGCATTGTGACGGGCGGTGCCGGTGGATCAGATGCTGGCCGTTTGGGGCATGGTTTGGGGATGCAGCTGACCGAATGGCCGTCGCTTTTGCCTGCCGATCAGACGGTGCTAGGGGCAGGTATGGTACTGACGCTAGAGCCGGGGATCGAGGTTGGCGGCGGGCTGATTTTAGTCGGTGAGGAGAATATCGTGATTGAAGAAGCGGGCGCACGCTATCTGTCAAAACCCGCACCAAGACGGATGCCGGTGCTATGAGCTTTCCCTTTGACGTTGACCCGCATCTGCCCGCGATTGGCTTGATCGCGTTGCAAGCCGACGAAACCATCGAGCAGGATTTCAGACGCATATTCGACTGGTCCACATTGATCTATGTGACCCGCGTGCCAAGTGCGACAGAGGTGACAAGCGACACGCTGCAACAGATGGCAGCAACCTTGCCTGCAGCGGCGCGGCTGTTTCCGACGCCTGCAAAATTTGCGGCAGTGGGCTATGGCTGCACCTCGGGGACAGCACAGATCGGGGCCGATAACATCGCCCGCTTGATCCGTGACGGCGTAGCGACCCCAGAGGTGACCGAACCTGTTAGCGCATTGCAGAACGCTTGCGCGGCCTTGGGTGTCACACGGCTGGGGTTCTTATCCCCCTATGTGGCGGAGGTGTCTGAGCGGTTGATCGCGACGCTCGCAGACGGCGGGATCACTTGCCCTGTTTTCGGGTCGTTCGACGAAGGCAACGAGACGACTGTCTCCCATATCGCAGCCCAATCGACCTATGATGCGGCTTTGACATTGGCGCAAAAGGGCGGCATTGATGCCTTGTTTCTATCCTGTACGAACTTGCGCACATTGGACGTTATCGCCAAACTAGAGACCGAGACGGGCCTGCCTGTGCTATCAAGCAATCAGGTGTTGGCGTGGGACTTGGCGCGGCGGGCCGAGGTGACATTGCCAGACAATGACTTTGGCCAATTATTTAGGGTGAAATAACGGATGCAAAAACTCAAGGTTTCAGCGGCCGAGATGGTTGCCAAGGCACGGGCGCGGATTACGGAAGTCGAGACTGCCGAAGCCATTAAAATGGTTGGCCGCGATGATGTGGTGATCGTTGATCTGCGCGATGTGCGGGAACGGGAACGGTCGGGGTTTATCCCAGATAGCTTTCACTGTCCGCGCGGCATGGCAGAATTCTGGGTTGATCCCGACAGCCCCTATTTCAAGGAAATCTTTGGGCGCGATAAGACCTTTGTGTTCCATTGCGCGTCGGGCTGGCGGTCGGCGCTGACGGTTGCCACCCTGAACGACATGGGGTTCCCTTGCGCACATTTGCGCGAAGGGTTTTCCACGTGGGAGGCGCAGGGCGGCCCCGTTAAGCGTGCTTAAGGATCGCAGCTTCGCTATCTGACAACACGCGGCGCGCATAGTCGCCGTAATTGCCCATATCGCCGCGCAAATCAGGAAGCCTGTCGTAAAGGCGGCCTTCCTCGATCTCGTCCATCGCACTCAGTTCAGCGGCGGCAGGATGGAAGCTTTCGGTTGGCACACCATTGGCAAAGACGATTTCGTGCTGCGGCAACATCATGTGGATGTAGGTCACTTCGCGCAGGGAGTGATCGCGGATGATCGAATGGTCGTTGACCAGATCGCGGGCGGTCACCAGCACCTCGTCGCAGTTATAAAGCGCCAACGCACTTGGGCCGCGCAAAACCATGCGGTGATCGGGAGATACCAAAAGGCCCGCGTCAGGCACGTCCTTGTCCAAGGCCCCTGCCCGCAAGCGAATTGGGGTTAGCGACGGGACCGCCTTCATCCGTGCACCAGATACGCGACGCTTGCCGAGCCAAAGCACTTCGGCGCTGCCGTTGTCTGCCGTCTGCACGTGGTCGCCCTCAACAAGGCTGGCGACGTCCTTGGCGCCATTGGGCGTCATAATCATTGTGCCGGGGGTGAAACAAATCACGCCACCGGGTTTATCGCGTTCAGGTTGGCGCAGTGTCGCCTTGATGTGATGATCCACGACCCAAAGGGCAACGCCACGCGGCGGCATCTCGTCGGTGAACATGCACAGCGGTTTGCGCTGCGGTCCCATGTCAATCAGGGTGATCGTCCAGACCTCAAAACCATCGGTGACCCGAAAGCTGTCGTCGAACAGCGGCTCTTGCAGCACGGCTGCATCAAGCTTGCGCGTATCGACCTGAACTGATGTCAAAAGGCGGCGCACAGTGAGTGCGGCCCGCTTACGAATGTCTGCCTCTCCCATCGACGCCCCCAATGGCAAGATGCCACTTGGTCCATCAACACGTACCGCTTCGCCTGTCCAAGACCATGCGGTACCAACAGCGAGATCGGTGACAGGCGCAGCGTGCTGCCCATCAATATCTGTTTGTGACCAGGAGATGACAAACGTGCCATTAAAGCCCGTTTTCATGCCTGTTATCTGCCTCAACTTATTCGCGTCATTAATCGCGCGAAATTATGTGATCAGCCTAGCAAGCAGGTCGCGCACCGATCAAGTGTGATCATCGATGCGCGTTAACTTTTGTTTAGAAGTTGAAATTTACTTTCAAAGAACCAAGGACTTGGCCCTCGGACTGGCCTTCGAATTCTTCACCCAAATAGGTGGCCCCATAGAAGAACGACACATCGTCTCCCATCTGCCAATACACACCAGCCCTAGCGCGTGCGCGGGTATCAGACACTGCATATCCCATATCAGAGGGCAAATAGCTGCTCTCAAAAACCGAGGCGATATCCGCCCCAATCACGTATGACATGCCCGAGATACCCTTGGTTTCCGTGCCACGGTAGAGTTGCCCAGTTACCACATCTCGCAAAAGCAGGTCTTGCTGTGCAACGTCGCCAAAGATGATATCGCCGCCTGCACGGACCATATCTTCGGCACCGATCTGTGCCTCTACAAAGGGGCGGAACGTTGCACGATCCGAAATTGGGTAGGTGCGTGTGGCGGCCGCGAGCCCATTGAGCAAAACGCGGTTGCCAAGTTGTAACGCGACATGCGGCGGGTGCGAAATGTCAAAAGCGTCGTGGATGGCCAATTGGAAATCCGACAGCCCCGTTTGCGGCCCAAGCGCCATGATATCCGCGCCCAAGCTGAGTTTTGTGCCGCTATAGTCAAAATGCGTATGTGCCCCCAAGGATACAGCGCCAACATAAGGCCGGTCACCGGGGGCCGCGGTGCCGCGGCGTGGTGCGATGATTTCTGCACGCAGGCGATATTCGATCAGATCGCCAAAGGCCTCTTGGCCCGTATAACCTTCGCGCGCCATGATGTGCGAATAGACGTAGGAGCCCGTGCGCCAACGGTCACTGCCATCCCCAAGGTAGTCATTGTTAAAAAGACGCCCCGCGCCGATTGTTTCGCGCCCTTCCGAGTGTGCAGGTGACGCAAAGTTTAAAGCTGCTACAGCAAGTGCAAATATAAGGCGCCTGACAAATCCCAATCTCAGTCACCCTGACCGATACTGTGCAACTGCGACGCGGGCTAGACATGATATTACGCGACCATAAGATATTGCATCACGGCCACAGTTATTTTGTTAGGATTTTGGCGTGGGCATCGTCTCAAGCGTTTTGAGGATCGGGCAATCGGGCCGTCCGTCACCTGCGCAATCGCGGACAAGATCAGACAGCGTATCGCGCATGGCTTGCAGGTCTGCGATTTTGGTCTCGATCTGGCTGAGGTGCTCTTTGGCAATGGCACGCACGTCACCGCTGGCGCGGTCTTTGTCCTCCCAAAGTGCAAGCAAGTTGCGGCAGTCCTCAATCGTGAACCCAAGCGCACGAGACCGTCCCAAGAACGCCAGTTTGTGAATGTCGCTGTCGCGAAAGGCGCGGTAGCCGTTGGTGTCGCGCAGCGGTTTGATCAGCCCGATATCCTCGTAATAGCGGATGGTTTTGGGCGGCAGGCCCGCCTTTCTGGCAACGTCACCGATATTCATGCTGTGGCTCCTTTTGCGCGGTTGGGTGCGATCCAGCGGAGCCGCAATGCGTTGGTCAGGACAAAGACGCTCGAGAGCGCCATGGCCCCTGCCCCAAGTGCGGGCGACAGAAGCCAGCCGAAGATCGGAAAGAAAACACCCGCCGCGACAGGGATCAGCAGCGCGTTATAGCCAAAGGCCCAGAACAGGTTTTGGCGGATGTTTTGCATGCTCTTCTGACTGACGGTAAAGGCATCCACGACACCGCCAATATCACCCGACATCAAGACCACCGAGGCCGCCTCAATCGCCACATCTGTGCCAGTGCCAATGGCGATGCCAACGTCGGCATGGGCCAGTGCTGGCGCGTCGTTGATGCCGTCACCCACGAAGGCAAGCGGGCCGTCTTGTTGCAGCGCGGTTAGTGCCGCGACCTTACCGCTGGGCAATACTTCGGCCACGACCGTATCAATGCCAAGCTGTGTCGCGATGGCATTGGCCGTGCCTGTGTTATCGCCCGTGATCATCGCGACCTTCAGGCCAGCAGCATGGAGCGCCTTGATTGCGTCCGCTGTGCCTGCCTTGATCGGGTCGGCGACGGCAATCACAGCGGCGAGTTTGCCGTCGATGGCCGCATAAAGCGGGGTTTTGCCGTCGTTGCCGAATTGGTTGCCGATAGCTTGGGCCGCGCCCATGTCGATGCCTTCTTTGACCATCAAGCGGTCTGCGCCGATCAGCACCGAGCGCCCTTCGACTTGCGCAGAAACGCCGTAGCCTGTGATGGATTGGAACGCCTCAAGATCTGTGGTTTTGAGATTGTTCTGAGCGGCGCGGCGCAGGATTGCCTGCGCGATGGGATGCTCCGAACTTGCCTCGACAGAGGCTACAAGGTGCAGAACGTCGTCTTCGGTGAACCCGTTTTGTAACGCGAGGTCGGTCAGTTCGGGGCGTCCTTCGGTCAAAGTGCCTGTCTTGTCAAAAGCCACGGTTTTCACGTCTTGCAAGGATTGCAACGCATCGCCCTGGCGGAACAAAACGCCCAGCTCTGCCGCCCGCCCTGTGCCGACCATGATCGACGTCGGCGTGGCCAATCCCATCGCACAAGGACATGCGATGATGAGGACAGAAACCCCCGCGACAAGGGCGTGGGACAGCGCGGGTTCGGGGCCGAAGATCAGCCATGCGAGCGTGGTGAGCGCGGCCAAACCCATGACCGCGGGCACGAACCAGAGGGTGATTTTGTTGACGAGGTCCTGCACGGGCAATTTCGCACCCTGCGCCGTTTCGACCATGCGGATGATCTGCGCCAGCATCGTGTCGTCGCCAACGTGGGTCGCGCGGAATTCAAGCGCGCCTGTGCCATTGATCGTGCCGCCTGTCACTGTCATGCCTGCGGTCTTTTCGACAGGTGCAGGTTCGCCCGTGATCATCGCCTCGTTCACATAAGACGCGCCTTTGGTGACGATCCCGTCCACCGCGATCTTCTCTCCGGGGCGCAGGTGGATGATGTCGCCCGTGATAATCTCGGACGTGGAGATTTCGACCAATTCATCATCGCGGATCACAGTTGCGATTTTTGGCTGGAGACCCACCAGTTTGCGGATTGCGGCCCCAGTTTGACCCTTTGCGCGGGCCTCTAGGAAGCGGCCCAACAAGATGAGGGTGACGATAAGGGCGGCGGCCTCGAAATAAACCGCGCGACTGGCACTTGGCAAAACTTGCGGCAGGAAAAGTGCTACGGTTGAATAGGCCCACGCCGCCCCCGCACCCAAAGCGACCAGTGAATTCATATCAGGGGCGCGTTTGATCAGCGCGGGGATACCTTTGCGGAAAAATTGCTGACCGGGCCAGATCAAGACGATAGTGGTCAGAATGAACTGCACAGTCCAACTGGCAGTTTCACCGATGGTGGCCATAATCCAATGGTGGAATACGGGGATCAGGTGACCGCCCATTTCCAGCAGGAAAACAGGCAGCGTGAGAATGGCTGCGATCATTGCGTTACGGCGCAAAATCTCGCTTTGCGCTTGCTTCTTTGCCGTGCTCTCGGTGTCCCTGGATGTGGCGGGATAGCCTGCGTCGGCGCTGATTTTCATCAAGGCGGATTTGCTGACGCTGTCGCCCAAAACCTCTACCGTGGCTTCCTCGGTCGCAAGATTGACGTTGGCCGAGATCACGCCATTGACCGCCATAAACGCCCGCTCAACACGGCCGACGCAAGACGCGCAACTCATGTTTTCGATTTGCAAACGGTAGGTGGTGACGGCAGCCGGATAGCCAGCGGCGGTGAGGGTTTCGACCACTTGCGCGGCGTTAAAATCATCCCCCACCGCAATCTGCGCGGTTTCATTGGCAAGGTTGACCTGCGCCGCAGTGACACCCGCAATCCCCTCCAGCGCCTTTTGGGCACGACCAACGCAAGAGGCGCATGTCATCTCGCCGATGCCAAATTGCAGTGAATTCTTGATTTGCATGGGGGCCGTCCTTCTATGCTTCTCACCTCACATAGGTATTCCAGTTACTGGAAGGTCAAGCCCCCATTCACATTACTTTGCCTTGACTTTTTAACGCAAAATGGTGCTTTGGGGCGTAAACATTAAGAGGGTATCATGGAATTCAAAGTCCCAGACATGAGCTGTGGTCACTGCAAGGCGGCGATTGAGAACGCCGTGAGTGCAGTCGATGCAACTGCTACAATCGTAACGAACATTGACGCCCGCACGGTTTCGATTACGTCTGATCTGCCAGCAGAGCTGATCGCCACCACGTTGGAAAAGGCGGGCTACCCCGCAACGCACCTATGACGGCGCCGCGCCCAAAACCCGAACGGATCACAGGTCTGCGCCATTTCTTTGCTGCGGCGACCTATTCACTTGGTGGGATCAAGCGGCTTTGGCAGGAAACGGCGTTTCGACATATCGTGACTGTCTGCGCGATTTTCATCGTCGGACTTGCGGCAATTGGGGCCACCCTGCCCCAGATTGGCGGCTTTGCAATTCTCGTTTTGCTCTTGGTTGCCGCCGAAGCGCTGAACACCGCGATTGAATGTCTCGTTGATCACCTCGCCCCTGACTGGCAGGAATTTGCACGCGACGCCAAAGACCTCGGATCACTTGCGACCATGTGTCTTTTGATCGCCAATGGACTATATCTCGCTTGGGTACTGGCCACGACCTTCGGCTTATTGTGAGGGCTAGAATTTGCATAACCTTGACGCGATGCGTGCAACTAACGTATCGCCAAACGACAGTCGAAGTCTGTAGCCATTGAGGACATAACGTGATGAGCGAAACAGGACGTATCAAACTTAGCCAAATTGCACCAAGTGTTGTTACGGTTTTCGCGATCTGCGCGGGTTTGACATCTGTGCGGATGAGCTTTGAGGGCCATCTTGAATTCGCGCTGTTCTATATCCTGATCGCTGTGTTTTTGGACGCCGTTGACGGTAAATTGGCAAGGTATCTTGATACGGCAAGCCCGTTTGGCGCGGAGCTGGACACGCTCGCCGACTTCTTCAACTTTGGCATCGCACCTGGAATTTTGCTGTACCACACGCTTTATATCCATACGGAATACGCCAACCTTGGCTGGCTTGCTTCGATGGTTTTGGCCGTCTGCTGCGCCTTGCGCCTTGCACGGTTTAACCTCTCTAGCCGCGATGCCTCGGCCACGATCAAGACCGAAGGCTTCTTTGTGGGCGTGCCTGCCCCTGCGCTTGCCTGCCTCGCATTGATGCCGATTTTCATGCAGCTTTCGGGCTGGGAAAAGGTCGATTGGCCGATCCTGCGTGCCATCTACATCATCGGTGTTGGTCTGTTGGCCGTAAGTACGATCCCCACGTTTTCGATCAAACATGCGTCGATCAAGCGGTCCAACCTTGCGATTGCAATCGTCATTGGCGTCGTGCTTGTCGTTTGCCTGATGTCTTATCCTTGGCCGACTTTGATCGCAGTTAACCTGTTATATCTGGGGTCAATGCCGCTGTCTTACCGCGCATTCCAAAATAAAAACGCCGACGCTTAACGCGGCAAGTGGAAGATATCGTATTCGGGTTTGTAGATGTCGCTCTTCATCCCGAACGCGCCCATCACACTGTGAAACGGCAAGTCATGCGGATAGGTCTGCGCGGGGATAATATCTGCAGCGGTGATCCCACGGCTTTGCTGAAATCCGTCTGACATCCACACAAGAAACGGCACGTCGCGTTGTTCTTTGGGTGCGACACTGATGGGAAGACCGTGCAAATAGTTGCCGCCCTCGCCCAAGGATTGACCGTGGTCTGACACATAGATCATGGCGGAATCCGCGTTTGGAACCTCCGAGAGTTGCGCGATTAAATCGGCCAAGAGAAAGTCGGTGTAGCGGATCGAATTGTCGTAGGCGTTAACCAGTGCATCTTGGCTACATTTGCTGACTTGTGCGGTATCACAAACGGGGGTGAATGTTTCAAAGTCTTCGGGGTAGCGGTCGGCATAAACTGGGCCGTGACTGCCCTTTTGGTGCAGCGTGACAAAGATCCGTTTGGAGGTTGAAGCCGCCAGCATCTCTCCCAGCCCCCAATTCAGGGTTTCGTCGAATTTGCCGTCAGGGCATTGCGCGGTCTGACAGGTTTCAGCCAAGGGTGCCGCGCGATCAAAATGGGTGACGACAACGGGTGGCGGGCCAGAGTTGTTGGTGCGGTAGATGGTCTCGATCCCGTTGCGGGTCATATAGCTTGGCAAGGGTTCAAAATTGGTGTGCGAAGATGCCTCGCGCCCCTCATGGGTCAGAATGCACGCCGTGGACGAAAGCGTATTGGTTGCACATGATTGCCCGATTGGCAGTGCCACCATCGACGTTTTTTGCGTGAATTGGTTGGTGTCGCGCCCATAGCCATAGGCCGAGAAATTCTCGGCACGCGCGGATTCTCCGATGACCAGCACAACGATTTCTTTGCGCGCAGTATCGGGCGTATCAAAGGTCGCAAGCGGCAACAAAACCTGCTCGCGCGAATTGAGCGCCTGCTGGTTATAATGCCGCGCCGTGTTCACAATATAGGACCACGGCAGGATTTTCGCGCCAAGCCGCGTGCCGTTCTGGTCATACCAAGCCCAAGTATGCGCCGTCGCAAAAAGCCACCCGATCAGGACCACCAGCGACCCAACGCCCGCAGCAAACCGCCAGATACGGCGTGGCCGCGTGACTTTGGTTTTCCAGATCAGGATCGTCGGGATCACGCCAAAGAAAAACAGATAGGGCAGGATTGCAGCTGACCACAGGCCTGCTGCCTCGCTGGTATCCGTATTCAGAATATTCGCGATCATGGTGCCGTCGAGTTCCATCTTATAGGCAAGCATAAAATAGAGGGCAGCGGCGTTGGTCAGGGCAATGATCGAGGCGATTGCTTTAAGTAAACGGGTCGAAATTGTCGCCGCCAAGAACAGGAAGAACGCCAATAGAAGAAGCTGTAAAAGCTGGAGCGAGATCAGTTGCAAATAGCCCAAGGCATTGGGCAGATCGGCGACAGAAATCGCATGAGTGAGCAGCGGTTTTTGATAGAAAATCAGGTTGCCAAGACAGATTAGCGCGACAAATAGGGAGAGATTAAGGGGCCTTTGCCACTGCCCAAAAATCCAAGCTCTCACGCGCATTGTACACCTATTTGCAGTCCCTGATTTGTCGTGGTTATAGGCCAGCTGGCCGCATTGGAAACGCTAAATCGGCCACGCCCATCCGATAAGAAGTTTTCCGCATGATTACGCCGAACTAGGATGCCGACGCAGATTCGGGCGCGGTTATTCCAAGGCGGCTCACCGTGATGCCCATTGCGGGGTAAAGCTGTGCGATCTAATCTGCTGCAAAAGGGGATTAAAGCATGACCAAAATTGCGTTTCTCGGCATTGGGATGATGGGTCTGCCTATGGCCAGCCATTTGGCTGCCGCAGGCCATGACGTGACTGTATGGAACCGCAACCGCGCTAAGGCAGAGGCGGTGGTTGGGGCAACAATTGCGGACACAGCAGCACAGGCCGTCGACGGCGCCGATCTCATTGTTTCCATCTTATCGGATGGGGCGGCGACCCGTGCTGTCCAAGCGGACCCCACTTTGCGAGCCACCCTGACCAAGGGGCAAATCTGGGTTGAAATGGCCTCGATCAAACCTGACGAGGCCCGCGCGCAAGCCGCTGATCTTGCCAGTTTCGGCGTGAGGCATCTCGACGCGCCTGTCTCTGGTGGTACGGCGGGGGCTGAGGCTGCGACGCTGGCGATTATGGTTGGCGGTGATCAGGCGGTTTTCGACATAGCTAAACCGATTTTGCGCCACCTCGGCAGGCCTACACGCGTCGGTCCGTCGGGCACAGGGCAGCTGGCGAAACTCGCCAATCAGGGGATCGTTGGCATAACCATTGGGGCCGTGGCCGAGGCAATGTTGCTGATTGAACGCGGCGGCGGAGACCCCGCAGCCGTGCGCGATGCGCTCAAGGGCGGCTTTGCCGATAGTCTGATTTTACAGCTGCACGGGGCGCGTATGACTGAGGGTGATCTTGCGCCCAGAGGCCGTGCTGCAATCCAACTCAAGGACATGAACAACATCATGCAAGAGGCGGACAAGCTGGCGCTGACCTTGCCGATGAGCGCGGATATCCAAGCTCGTTTTGCGACCCTGTGTAATGAAATGGACGGCGCGGATCTTGACCACGCCGCCCTTTATCTCGAACTTCTCAAGCGCAATCAGGCGTCTTGACCGACCACTTGACGCTGCAGGCCGAGGCCTTCGATTGAGAGCTCCATCACGTCGCCAACCTTGAGGTAAACAGGGTTCGGCTTCATCCCCATGCCCACCCCTGGAGGCGTGCCAGTGGTGATCACATCACCGGGATAAAGCGTCATAAGTGACGACAGGTGTTCAATAATCTGCGCCACGGTAAAAATCATCGTGCCGGTATTTCCCGTCTGCATCCGCGTGCCATTCAGATCGAGTGACATCGCCAAATTCTGCGGATCAGGCACCTCGTCGCGGGTCACCAAATACGGGCCGGTCGGACCAAATGTGTCGCAAGATTTGCCCTTGGTCCATTGGCCCGTCAGCTTGGTTTGATAGTCCCGCTCGGACACATCATTCACGACGCAATAGCCCGCGACATAATCCAGCGCGTCAGCCTCGGAGACATATTTCGCCTCTCGGCCAATCACCACACCAAGCTCGACCTCCCAATCCGTGGCCACCGATCCGCGCGGCATCATGACGTCGTCATATGCGCCTACAATCGCGGAGTTCGCTTTGAAAAACAGGATTGGATGGGCGGGGATGGGCATGCCTGCCTCTGCCGCATGATCCGAGTAGTTCAGACCGATGCAGAGAAATTTACCGATGTTACCGACGCAAGCACCGATGCGCAGACGTCCCTCAACAATCGGCAAATCCGCAGGGTCAAGCGCGCGCAGTTTAGCAAGCGTGGCGTCCGACAAAGCGGCCCCGTTGATATCATCCACATGCGCCGACAGATCGCGCAACGTGCCTGAGGCATCCATCAAGGCGGGTTTTTCCGCGCCCTTCTCTCCGTAACGAACCAGTTTCATTAGTGGCTATCCCTCGGTGTGAACTTGCGTGCGATGTCTTTGTAATTGGTGGAATCGCGCAGGGTCATGCCCTCGTCAAAACGACCCACAAGCTCGCGGAAATATTGCTGCCACGGTGTCTGGCTTTCGGGGATACCGTAGCCGCCCGCTTTCACCAGTTTGGTTGCACGCTCTGCCAATTCCTCCAAAGACACCAGCATATCGACAGTGCATTTGTTGAGATCAACGCGCACGCGGTCGCCTGTTTGCAGCAATGCCAAACCGCCGCCATCTGCGGCCTCTGGCGAGGCATTCAGGATTGACGGGCTACCCGATGTTCCAGATTGGCGCCCATCGCCGATACAAGGCAACGCCTTGATCCCCTGCTTGATCAGGTATGACGGCGGACGCATGTTCACGACCTCGGCCCCACCCGGATAGCCCTTTGGCCCCGCGCCACGCATGAACAAGATGCAGCCCTCGTCGATATTCTCGGCAGGGTCATCAATGCGGTGGTGGAAATCCTCGGGACCATCGAACACGACCGCGCGGCCCTCGAATGCCTCTGGATCATCAGGGTTCGAGAGATACGTTTTCCGAAAGGCGTCAGAGATCACAGATGTCTTCATGATCGCGCTGTCAAACAGGTTGCCCGACAGGTTGATAAAACCCGCGTGGCCCAACAATGGCTCAGCGACGGTCTTGATCACCCGCACGTCCTTGGTACGCAAAGCCGCGCAGTTTTCGCCCATTGTGCGCCCGTTTACGGTCATCGCATTTGGATGTGGCAGCAGGCCAGCCGCGGAAAGTTCACCCACTACCGCAGGCACGCCGCCCGCATGCTGATAATCCTCGCCAAGGTATTCGCCCGCAGGCTGCAAGTTCACCAAGAGCGGGACGTGGTGGCCGACTTTTTGCCAGTCGTCGTTGGTTAGCTCGACACCCAAATGGCGTGCAATGCCGTTGAGGTGGATCGGCGCGTTTGTGGACCCGCCAATCGCGGAGTTGATCACGATGGCGTTCTCGAATGCCTCGCGGGTCATTACGTCGGAGGGGCGCAAATCTTCCCAAACCATGTCGACAATACGCTTGCCCGTCTCATAAGAAATCTGGCCGCGTTCGCGGTATGGCGCAGGGATCGCGGCCGCTCCGGGCAGTTGCATACCGAGCGCTTCGGACAGCGAGTTCATCGTTGTCGCTGTACCCATGGTATTGCAATAACCAACAGAAGGCGCAGAGGCGGCGGCGATTTCCATGAATTCGTCGTCGTCGATTTTGCCCGCAGCCAGTTCTTCACGGGCCTTCCAGATCACAGTGCCAGAACCAGCGCGCTCGCCTTTCCACCAGCCATTCAGCATCGGACCGACTGACAGCGCAATCGCGGGGATGTTGACGGTGGCGGCGGCCATCAAGAGCGCAGGGGTCGTCTTGTCACAGCCAATGTTCAGGACAACGCCGTCGAGAGGATAACCAAAGAGCGTCTCAACCAACGACAGGTACGCGAGGTTGCGATCAAGCGACGCCGTGGGGCGTTTGCCCGTCTCTTGGATCGGATGCACTGGCACCTCAATGGGCGTGCCTCCAGCGGCGATGATACCATCCCGCACACGCTTGGTCAGCTCAATATGGTGGCGGTTGCAGGGGCTTAGATCAGAACCTGTCTGCGCAATTGCGATGATCGGTTTGCCCGATTGCAGCTCTTCACGGGTCAGCCCGTAATTCAGGTACCGCTCTAGATACAGCGCCGTCATTTCAGGGTTATCTTTGTTCATAAACCACTTGCGCGACCGCAAGTCTTCAACCGCTATTTTCTTCAACGTTTCATCCTGACATCCCCCAAAGTTCACGCTAGGGTTTCGTGGGTTTTGCGTAGTGTAATTCCGTGATCCTGAATTGACTATAGCGTAGGTCGAAAAAACCACCGGGATGTTTGCCTCTAGAAATGCACTTTGCGCCTCGCTTATAGTGACCTCAGTGCAAGGAGTTTTAGTTTATGCCCATTTTAATATTGATCTTGAGTGTCGCTGGCGGAGCCCTTTGGTTTTGGGTGCGAAACAACCCGCGCGATGCCTTTCATGCCGCCCAAGACGCGGCCACAGTTTTAAAGAACGCACCGCGCAAATTGGCGTTTCGCAAGCAAACCAATTCCCATCCAGTCGAGGGCATCGACGATCCCCGCATCGCGATCTGCGCTATCGCACAGTCCTTTATCGAACTTGATAATTTGCCAACCCAAGAACAACGCCAGCGGCTGCATGTGAACCTACGCGCAAAACTGCGGTGCTCTGAGGATGAGGCCGAGGAAATGGAAGTCCTTGGGCGCTGGCTTATGACCCAATGCAAAGGCCCTGAGCAAGCAATCACGCGGTTAGGGCGCAGACTGTTTAAGATCGACGCAGACGCGTCATGGGACACGCTCCAAGAATTTCTTGGCGCCTTGATTGAGGGTGATCTCTCGTCCGCCCAAATCGACGCCATTGCCGAACTCAAACGGGCAATGCGCAAATAAGGTTAGCGAGCGAGAGCCGCTTTCATTTGCGCCGCGAGCTCGGCCTCCCAGTCGCCGCGCTGCGCGTGGACGCCATCAATCATCGCTTGGTTTTCAATGGATGGAATGTCGGGATCATAGTGCGCGGCCACTGCCACCATCGATTTACGGTCCAACGCGCTAAACGCATCGACTGCCGCTTGCGCTTGGGCGGTATTCGCACCCAATGCCTCAAACGCCGAGCGCCCCATGCGCAATGAACTGTCGTAAGTCTCGCGGATGATATCACGGCACCCTGCATGCCACAGGTCGTACACATGGTTACGGTCAACGGCGCGCGCGATGATATGCACATTCGGATAGTGATGTCCGACATAGCGGACCAGCTCGGTAATCTGGTCTTTACCGTCAATTGCGATCACGAAAAGCTTGGCCTCAGCGATCCCCGCTGCATGTAGCAAATCAGGTCGCGTCGCATCGCCGTAATAGGCCCGCGCACCAAATTTCTTGAGCATCTCGATCTGGACAGAGCTAAAGTCGATCACCGTCGCCTCAAAACCCGCACCATGCAAGATCCGCGAGACCAGACCACCGACGCGCCCGTGACCTGCAATCACGATCTTATTGTCTTGCGGCATCTCATCCGCCTCGCGGTCATTGGTCTCGATATAGCGCGGCACAATCACGCGGTCATACAGGATGAACAGCGCAGGCGTGAGCAACATCGACAGGGCCACGACCAGCAACAACTGATCGGCGAGGCCCGTTGGGATCACCCCGTTTGCAACAGTGAACGACAAGAGCACAAAGCCGAACTCACCCGCCTGCGCCAGCCCAAGCGCCAAAAGCCAGCGGTCAGAACCGCGCAATTTGAACACCACTGCGAGGCCGTAAAGGACAAGGGCCTTTAATACGATCAGGCCCAATGTGAGGCCAATAATCAGCGCGAGATTTTCGCCCAAAAGGCCAAAGTTGATCCCCGCCCCTACGGTCATAAAGAACAACCCAAGCAGCAGCCCTTTGAATGGATCAATGTCGCTTTCCAGCTCATGACGGTATTCGGAATTCGCGAGCACAACACCCGCGAGGAATGTGCCCAGCGCAGGCGATAGCCCGACCAGTGTCATCAAAAGGGCGATCCCGACGACAATCATCAAGGCCGCAGCAACAAACAACTCACGCAGGTTCGCTGCCGCAATGAACCGGAAAAGCGGCCCCGTTAGATAGAGAGGTGGTCGCGGAAATTTGGACCAGTCGTTAAGGTGGATCGCATGAAGAAAGTGATGATCCAAAATGCCAAAAAGAAAGAACCATTCGCCCGATTTCAAAGCCAAGGTTGCGCTTGAAGCAATCCGCGAGGAGATGTCGATGGCG
>ENA-OREM01000087-OREM01000087.1-marine-metagenome-genome-assembly--contig:-NODE-87-length-78686-cov-5.014693_pt1 | contig 78686 bp, 80 predicted proteins | sample MGYA00248623_ERZ508561 | MGnify/ENA primary metagenome ERZ508561 (study PRJEB26227, sample SAMN06264494) | marine metagenome | isolation source: Columbia River Estuary | place: USA:Columbia River Estuary...
TCGTTTACCTCTTTAAATGGACGTCTGTGATTCAAACACCACCGACTTTAGTGGCCATTTATGACGGTTTTGTGACAAGCGTATGACGCCTCCAAACTTAAGCGCTTGTTTCGGACCCTGTCATCCTTCAAATTGACAGCAAGCTGTCCCCTGAACGACAAGTCAAGGCCGTGCCATTTAGGGGCTTACCCTAGCTACATTTGATAAGGATCCTAAAAGATTCCTCATACGATCATTTAAATTCAATATTCTTTTTCGATTATTTAATGTGATTTATCGTGTTACCACACAATTCCCCTCGTTTGACCTGTTGAAGGGCGCCTCCTAAACTCCGCTTGTGTCGTAGACAAAAACCCACCCAGGAGACGCGTAAATGATTCCACCCCGGTTCGAATACCATGCGCCGAAAAGCATCGGCGAGGCGATTAAATTGTTATCTGACCTCGGCGACGGTGCCAAGCTGCTTGCAGGCGGCCACAGCCTCCTGCCAATGATGAAACTTCGGTTCGCCGCCCCTGAGCACCTCATTGACATCAACCGAATTCCAGAGCTGCGCGGTGTTCGCGAGGAAAACGGTCACGTGATCATCGGTGCGATGACCGTCGAAAATGAGGTCATAAACTCCCCCATCATCCAAGCCCGGTTGCCGCTGCTCAGCGACGCTGCGAAGCTGATCGCTGACCCGCAGGTTCGCAACCGCGGCACAATCGGCGGCGATATCGCCCACGGGGACCCCGGTAATGATCACCCCGCTCTGGCCATCGCCATCGACGCCACGTTCGTCCTCGAGGGACCCGCTGGACGCCGGCAAGTCGCAGCCGGCGACTTCTTCTTCGGCACTTACATGACGGCCTTGGCAGAAAACGAGGTGCTTTGTGAAATTCACGCCCCTGCGTTTGCCGAGGGTACGGGTTACGCCTACGAGAAGCTAAAACGCAAAACCGGTGACTGGGCGACCGCTGGATGCGCTGTGGTGATGCGCAAGACCGGTGACACCATCAGTCACATCCGAATCACGCTCACGAACGTTGGCCCCACGGCGCTGCGCGCCAACGATGCAGAGGCGGCGTTACTCGGTAAGCCCCTAGATGCCGCGAACATCGCCGCCGCAGCAGCAGCCGCAGCAGCCATCTGCGACCCCGCCGAAGACCTTCGGGGAGACATCGAGTACAAGACCGCCATGGCGGCTGAGATGGTTAAACGCGCACTGAAGGCCGCCTCGGCCCGTTGCGCCTAACAGGAGAATCAAATGGCAAAAAAATTAATCACCGTCACGGTAAATGGCAAGCAGCATGAAAGCGCCGTGGAACCCCGCACCCTCCTCGTCCACTACCTGCGCGAAGAATTGAACCTAACCGGCGCCCACATCGGTTGCGAAACAAGCCACTGCGGTGCCTGCACCGTTGACATCGATGGCCAGTCGGTCAAGTCATGCACGCACCTTGCCGTTCAATGCGATGGCTCAGAAGTCTTGACCGTGGAAGGCCTGGCGAATAAGGGCGTGTTGCACGCGGTTCAGGAGGCCTTTTACCAAGAGCATGGCCTGCAGTGCGGGTTCTGCACACCCGGCATGCTGGTGCGCTCCTATCGCCTGCTCCAAGAGAACCCCAATCCGACCGAGGAAGAGATTCGCATCGGTATCAGCGGCAACTTGTGCCGCTGCACGGGTTACCAGAACATCGTCAAAGCGGTTCAGAGCGCGGCGCGCAAACTGCAAGAAGCGGCCACCGCTGCGGCCTAACACCGCGAACCCAACAGGAGACAAAGCAATGAATGCACCCACCGACAACGCTGAAGCCCGCGAACTTGCCCTCGCCGGCATGGGCGCTTCCCGCTTACGCAAGGAAGACGCCCGCTTCATCCAGGGAAAAGGCAATTACGTTGATGACCTCAAGCTGCCAGGCATGCTGCACATGGACATCGTTCGCGCGCCGGTTGCCCACGCCCGTATCAAGCGAATCAACAAAGAGGCGGCTTTGGCCATGCCTGGCGTCCACGCCGTATTGACCGCCGACGACCTCAAGCCGCTCAAACTCCACTGGATGCCGACCCTCGCTGGCGACGTCGCGGCTGTTTTGGCCGACGAGAAGGTTCACTTCCAAATGCAAGAGGTCGCGATCGTGATTGCAGACGATCGTTACATCGCAGCCGATGCGGTGGAAGCCGTTGAGGTGGAGTACGAAGAGCTCCCCGTGGTTCTCGATCCCTTCGAGGCCCTAAAGCCCGATGCGCCGGTTTTGCGCGAAGATTTAGCGGGAAAAACGGAGGGTGCACACGGCAAGCGTGAGCATCACAACCACATCTTCACATGGGAAGCCGGTGACAAGGCCGCGGCAGATGCCGCGTTCGATGCGGCCCCTGTCAAAGTTTCGCAGCACATGTACTACCCCCGCGTGCACCCTTGCCCGCTTGAGACGTGTGGTTGTGTTGCCAACTTTGACCCCATCCGAGGCGAGTTGACCACCCACATCACATCACAGGCACCTCACGTTGTGCGGACTGTGGTTTCGTTGTTGTCGGGTATTCCTGAGTCCAAAGTCCGCATCATCAGCCCCGACATCGGCGGCGGTTTCGGTAACAAGGTCGGCATCTACCCCGGCTACGTTTGTGCCATCGTGGCATCCATCGTGTTGGGTCGCCCAGTCAAGTGGGTTGAGGATCGCATCGAGAACATCTCCAGTACCGCGTTTGCACGCGACTACCACATGGACGGCGAACTCGCCGCAACCGATGATGGAAAGATACTCGGTCTTCGCGTGAACGTGGTTGCGGATCACGGCGCTTTCGACGCCTGCGCTGACCCGACCAAGTTCCCAGCCGGCCTTTTCCATATCTGCTCAGGCTCCTACGATGTGCCCGCTGCACACGCGAGTGTTAAGGGCGTCTACACCAACAAGGCACCAGGTGGCGTTGCCTATCGCTGCAGCTTCCGCGTGACCGAGGCGGTGTACCTGATCGAGCGCATGGTTGACGTACTGGCGCAGAAACTGGGCATGGACAAGGCGGAGATTCGCGCCAAAAACTTCATCAAGAAAGAGCAGTTCCCCTACACCAGTGCGTTCGGCTTCGAGTACGACTCCGGCGACTACCACACGGCTCTGCAGAAGGTATTGGATGCGGTTGATTACAAGGGTCTGCGTGCCGAACAGGCAGCAAAGCGAGCCGATCCAGATAGCCCAACACTGATGGGTATCGGTTTGGTTACTTTCACCGAGATCGTGGGCGCAGGCCCATCCAAAATGTGTGACATCTTGGGTGTTGGCATGTTCGACTCTTGCGAGATTCGTGTGCACCCAACGGGCAGCGCCATTGCCCGCATGGGAACGATTACGCAAGGCCAAGGCCACCAGACGACCTACGCGCAGATCATTGCGACCGAGCTGGGTATCCCCTCGGAGGTGATCCAGGTCGAGGAAGGCGATACATCGACAGCGCCTTACGGCTTGGGTACCTACGGTTCGCGGTCAACACCCGTCGCGGGTGCTGCAATTGCCTTGGCAGCGCGCAAAATTCACGCGAAGGCCAAGAAGATCGCTGCGCACCTGCTCGAGGTGAACGAAAACGATCTTGACTGGGAAGTCGACCGCTTCAAGCTGAAGAGCGATGACAGCAAATTCAAGACCATGGCTGAAATTTCATGGGCGGCCTACAACCAACCACCAGAAGGTTTGGAGCCCGGTTTAGAGGCGGTGCACTACTATGACCCACCCAATTTCACGTTCCCATTTGGTATCTACTTGTGCGTTGTTGACATTGACCGCGCAACCGGCGAAACAAAAATTCGGCGTTTCTATGCGCTGGACGATTGCGGCACCCGCATCAACCCCATGATCATCGACGGTCAGATTCACGGTGGTTTGACTGAAGGTTTCGCGGTTGCGATGGGACAGCAGATGCCATTTGATGCCCAGGGTAACCTGATGGGTAACACCCTGATGGACTACTTCCTGCCAACCGCCGTCGAGACCCCCAAGTGGGAGACCGACTTCACGGTTACGCCCAGCCCTCACCACCCCATTGGTGCGAAGGGTGTGGCTGAGTCACCCCACGTCGGATCCATCCCAACCTTCACGTCGGCTGTTGTTGACGCCTTTTCTCACTTGGGCGTTACGCACCTCGACATGCCGCACAGCAGTTACCGCTTGTGGAAGTCGTTGCGCGACAATGGTGCCGCTCTTTAACCACGAACCCAAAGAAACTGAATCATTATGGAAGTCAAACTCGACAAGCAGTACCCATTAGACGTTGACGCCGATCGCGCTTGGGCGCTTCTCAGCGACCTCAAGGCGACGGCAGGTTGCATGCCCGGTGCCGAAATCTTGGAGCAACTGAGCGATACCAGCTACAAGGGCGCCGTCAAGGTCAAAGTGGGGCCTGCTGTCGCGCAGTTTGGGGGTACCGTTGATGTCATCGAGACAGACGCGGCTACCCGCACTGTGGTGCTTCGCGGCAAGGGCGCGGACAAAGGCGGCTCATCGGCCTCCATGGATTTAACGGCTGTGATCGCAGCCGATCCCCAAAATCCCGCACACTGCACGTTGAACGGGGCAGCTGCCGTGATCGTCAACGGTAAGTTTGCGCAGTTTGGCGGACGCATGATGGTTCAGGTATCCGAAATGATTCTGGCCCAGTTTGTCGAAAACTTTCGTCAAACCGCCCTCACCCTGCCCGCAGCCAGCCAATCGTCAGGTACATCGGTAGACGCTGATTCAGCCCCTGTAGACGCCGCCGCGCCCGAGGCACCAGCAAAACCCACACCACAGGTTGCGACGGAAATTAACGGCTTGGCAATCTTTTGGAGCTTGGTCAAGGGCTGGTTGCGGGGATTGTTTGGCAGCCGAGGCTAACGGGTTGTGAGCCCAGTCAACGACACGCCAGACCAGCTTCGTCAGAGGCTCCAAAATGCCGGCTACCTGGCGGGGACTGATCTCAGCACCGCCGTCTGGCTGGCGGGGGAATTGCAGCGTCCGCTGCTGTTGGAAGGCGATGCCGGCGTGGGTAAAACGGCATTGGCTCAGGCCCTCGCTTCGGTACAAGGTGCCGAGCTTGTCCGTCTCCAGTGCTTCGAGGGGCTTGACCTGGCACAGGCGGCTTATGAGTGGAACTACAGTCGGCAACTGTTGAGTTTCCGCGCGGCGGAGACCAGTGGTGATCGTCTGAAGGCCGATGACGTCTTTAGCCGATCATTTCTGCTCGAGCGTCCGCTGCTAAAAGCCATCAGCAACGAGGGTCCATGCGTTCTTTTGATTGATGAAATCGACCGTGCCGACGAGGCTTTCGAGGCATTTTTACTCGAGGTCTTGGCTGAGTACCAGATAACGATACCGGAAATTGGCACCATCAAAGCGACAACGGTGCCCCAAGTTATTCTGACCAGTAATGGCACGCGGGAATTATCTGATGCGCTCAGGCGCCGCTGTCTCTATCACCATCTGGACTACCCAACGCTGGCGCGTGAAATCGCAATCGTCAAAGCGGTGCTTCCCCAAGTCGATACGGCCCTGGTTGAGGAGGCCGTTCAGTTTGTGCAGAGGCTTCGTGGCGAGGACCTAGCCAAGACGCCAGGAATCGCTGAGACCCTCGATTGGGTGCGCGCGCTGCACCGAATGAATGTCCACACGTTGGTCAGCGACATGGGCCCGCTATTGGCCACTTTAGGCTGCCTCCTCAAGACCCAAGAGGATCACTTTTTAGCCAGCGCAGACCGTTTGCAGCAGATCAGCGAGGGTCGGCGCTACGATGGGGTTGCCGTCAAAAATACCCCTTCCGAAACTGCGGCATGACGTTACAACCGGCCCGTCCCGCGAGTGAGCAAGTCGCCGGATTTGCGGCGCTGCTGCGAGATCACGGCCTCTTCGTTGGGCCTGCGGAACAAATCGCTATGCGCCAAGCGATGACGGCCGTTGGTGTGCTCAGCGAGCCGCATGTGCGCGCCGCTTGGCGCGCGATTGCCTGCCACAGCGTTCGCGACTGGCGTCAGTGGGATGACTTATTTGATCGGTTTTGGCACCCCAATCGCACCCGCGGCGGCGTGAAGGTCAGCGGTCAGACCAAGCCGCGACCAGACCTCAGGCAGGCCGTTCAAAACATGCAAGCGTCATCAGGCACCGCGAGCAAACCTGGATCCCCTGCCCCAGCCACCGCTGGCGATAAAGCGGCGTCGCCTGATGCCTCCGAATCTGAATCGCCTCAGGCGCAAGGCGGTGCCAGTCGCGCCGAGGCGATGGTTCAGCGTGATGGACAAATGTGGTTGCCAACTGAGCTCCAGCAGCTTCGGGCCGCAGCAAACGCGATCACCGCACGGCTCCGACCGACGCCAACCCGCCGCTGGATTCCCAACCAGAGCGGTCAGCGGCTAAACCTGCGACAAACCCTGCGTAAAAGCATTTCGTTCGGCGGTGAACCGCTCACACCGGTGTGGATGTCACGCCGGGAGCGCAGCCCAAAGATTTTTATCTTGGTCGATGTGAGCCGATCCATGGAGAGCCACGCAGCCTTCTTTCTGAGGGTTGCACGCGCATTCGTTCAGGAATCCGCAGCGCGGGCATTTGTTTTTCACACCCGAATCATTGAAATCAGCGACCTGCTTCACCGCGACTCGCCTGCGGTACAGGAAAAAATTAATGCCGTGACGGCAGGGTTTGGCGCCGGGACCCGCATTGCGCAGAGTCTCCATACGTTTACGCGACAACATGCGCGGGCGCAGCTGTCAAATCGGTCGAGGGTGTGGATTTTTTCTGACGGCTTTGACACCGAATCACCTGAAAACCTATCCCACGCCCTCGCTGCAGTGAAGGGTCGCGGTGCGAAGGTCGCTTGGTTTCACCCCACTCATAAAACGGCATTTTCAGCGGCACTTGAAGGCGCGCGGCGGCACATTGATGTGTCGTTGCCGCTTGCCAATTTACAAGACCTCATGCAAGCGCAACGGGTTCTGCGCTAAGCTAGAAAACACAGACAAGGATTTTTCCATGCAACGCTTTGATTGGATTGATGAGGCCCAACGCCTGACCCAGGCGCATCAGCCGTTTGCGCTGGTCACCGTACTCCGAACCCAGCCGCCGACCTCGGCGAAGGCGGGTGACAAAGCGTTGGTCACAGCGGATGGAAAGATACACGGCTGGATCGGTGGTGGTTGCGCGCAACCGACCGTTATTCGCACCGTGCGCGAGGCGCTCGACGATGGACAGCCTCGCCACATTCGGATCTCGCCCGCCGACGAAACAGCAACCACGCAGTTGAACGACGTCCTCGAATTTGGCATGGCCTGCCATTCGGGTGGAACGCTTGAACTGTTCATTGACCCCATGGTTCCCGCCCCACGGCTAACGGTCATTGGCGACTCAGCTGTCGCACGCGCGCTGGTGCAGCTTGCGCCGCGCGTCGGTTTGCGGGTCAACGTTATTGCCCACGCAGCCGCTGCTGATGAGTGGCCGGACGCGGCTGCTGTTCACGGCAGTGATGAGCTGAGCGCACTGAAAGACAGTCGACTCGAAGGCGCCGATATCGTTGTCGCGACGCAGGGCCGTCGTGACCTTCAGGGGCTGAGAGCGGCGCTGGCACTCGACGCCAAAACCATCTGGTTCGTTGCCAGCGAGAAAAAGGCCCGTGTTTTAAAAGAAAGCTTGAAGGCAAGTGGCGCATCTGCGCCATCGGTGGATGCGATCATTGCGCCTGCCGGTGTACCCATTGGGGCGCAAACGCCAGCGGAAATCGCCCTGTCGGTACTAACCAATGTGGTGGCCACACAGCGCGCGCGCAAGGCGGCGCCGATAGCGTCGGCGCAAGGCGCCCCAGCAGCCGTAACCGCAGCCGCAGCCGAAAACGACAAGCCAAAGGCAAACTCGGGCTCAATCATCAGCGCGATGGAACAAGCGCTCAACCGTTCTTGCTGCGGAGACTAAACCGATGGGATGCATCTTAAAAGGCGGCGGCGGTCTCTACAGTCGGGTGGTGGTTGGTGCCGTTTTATTGGCGGCGGGACAAGGGTCTCGCATCGGCAACCGACCCAAGTGCCTGCTTGAGTTGGGCGGTGTGCCATTGATTCGGCGTCAATTGATCGCACTTTCCGGTGCCGGCGTGGACGAAGTGGTCGTGGTTTTGGGTCACTACGCAGATGAGATAGAACCGTTATTGCAAGACTTCCCCGTCACGATTGTGCGAAATGATGCGCCGCAACTTGGGCAGATCAGCTCCTTGCGCTTGGGCTTGGCATCACTCACGGGCAAGCTGGATGCGGTGGCCGTCGCGCTGGCCGATCAGCCGCTCATCAACGCGCAAGACATCACGGCCTTGATCGCCGCTTACAAAAAGCGGCCGCCAGAAAGCCATGTTGTGCAACCCCTGGTGGGCGATCAGATCGGCAACCCAGTGATGTTCAGCGACACTGTAAAAGCGGACATATTGGCTGGCGATGCCAACGTCGGTTGCAAGCAGTGGCAGGCGGCGAACCCGACCCGCGTCTACCGCTGGCCCACAGATACCAAGCGTTACATCACCGATATCGATACCGCTGAAGACATTGAGCGATTGCATGCCGCCACCGGACATCAATTGAAATGGCCCAAAACACATGCGGCGTTGGTCTAGAACCGTAGACACCTTACTTTTTTCAAATGTTGCCACCCGACCCCATGCATCGCCTTTGGCACACCCCTCTGGGCGTCCACCGGTGGGATCACGCCTCAGAGGTAAATCCTGTTCTGGCGAGGATTTTCACGAGCATGCGAGCCACCGATCCGAACGCTGATCCGGCGCAACGGTTTTATGCCAGTGGGGACAACCTGCTGAATCGCGTGAAAGTGCCCGAGTGGCAGCAACTGGTTCAATTTCTGGTTGACGGCCTGCGCCAGACCGTTGTCCTTGCCAACCAGGGTGCATGGCCCTCCTCGACGCCAGGTATGCGGATCGGGCTTGAGGGTATTTGGTTTCAAATTGCCAACGCCGGGACGCACCACGACATCCACACGCATGGGAATTGCGCCTGGTCTGGCGTCTATTGTGTTCAGGTTGATCCAGCAGATAAACGCGCGAAACACCAGGGATTTGGCTCACAAAATGGCATCACGCGCTTCTATGGTCCACACTTCAACCGACTGGGTGGCGCGCACATGGATTTTGGTAATGCCTACCTGCAGCAGGCCCATGTCGACTTCGATCCGATCCCCGGTCAGCTTTTGATCTTTCCGTCGTGGCTCCCTCATCAGGCGATGCCATACGAAGGGGAAGAAGACCGTATCATCGTGTCGTTTAACGCCAGCATCCACTCAGATACCGGTAGCGACCAGTTGCAACCCTACGCTCGCGCCTAATCCAGCCACATCTGCATGAAGCGGGCGTCGCCAAGGCTGGGGTCAAGTCGGTAGGCTTCAAACCCGAGGTTTTCGTAGGCTTTTATCGCCGGTGTATTCCCCGACAAAACCTCCAACGTTAGTTTGCACGCACCACGCGACTTCGCAATGTCTGCCGCATGTCTGAGCATCTGACCTGCGATACCACGCCCACGGTGTGATGCGATGACAGCGACATCATGAATATTGACCAGCGGGCGACAAGCAAACGTTGAGAACCCCTCAATCGCATTAACGATGCCGACGGGCGTGGCATTGTCAAATGCCAGAACGCTGTAAATCGTCGCGCGTGAGCGGATCGACGCAATCAGGTTATCTTTCGCGAAGGCAGAAAGCCCTTCACCGCCACCTGCTGGATCGCGCGCATACGCATCAAGCATCGCGAGCCACGCCTGCGCGTGATCGGCTTTGGCAAGGTCCGCTGTCACTATTTGAATCGACGCATCCATCACATGCCAACCTCAAAGTAGCGCGGCAAGCTCGGCCGCCATCGCCCCGGCGAGCTGCGCATCGGCAGCCTCAACCATGATGCGCAAGAGAGGCTCGGTACCGCTCGCTCGAATTAACACCCGGCCACCGTCTCCCAACCGCGCCTCTACCGAGGCGATCCCCTCTTGCAGGGCACGGTTGGTCTGCCAGTTGGCCTGTTCGGGCGTCAGCCGCACATTGAGTAGGGTTTGTGGAAACAGCTGAACCTCGGATAAGAGCGTCGCCAATTCGGTCTGCGTCCGCATGATGGCTTGCAAAATCTGAAGCGCACTGATCAGCCCGTCACCTGTTGTGTGTTTATCCAAAGCCAAAAGATGACCTGAACCCTCGCCACCCAAAAGCCATTGTTTCGCCTCGAGCTGCTCAAGGACGTAGCGGTCCCCTACTTTCGCGCGAACCATTTCAACGCCTTTGCGCTTCAACGCGAGCTCGACCGCCATGTTTGTCATGAGCGTGCCGGCAACACCCGCAACCGATTCGCCACGAGCGATTCGGTCCATCGCCATCACGTAGAGCAACTCATCACCATTGAATAAACGGCCCGTGCGATCAACCAACTGGACGCGGTCGGCGTCACCATCGAGCGCAACGCCCAAGTCGGCACCGTGGGCAATCACAGCACTGACCAAGGCCTGTGGGTGCGTCGCACCGACATCCCGGTTGATGTTTAAACCATCGGGCGCACAACCAATCGCGATGACCTCTGCCCCCAACTCATGGAAGACGCGGGGTGCGATGTGATAGGCCGCACCGTGTGCGCCATCCACCACAATCTTCATGCCTTTAAGGCTGAGGGCTTTGTCGAAGGTGCTTTTACAAAACTCGATATACCGACCTGCGGCATCATCCAACCGCCGGCTCTTACCCAGTCCAGCCGCATTGACCCAAACGGGATCTTCCGTCAGTGTGGCTTCAACGGCGAGTTCCCACGCATCCGGCAACTTGGTGCCCTGTGCACTAAAGAACTTGATCCCGTTGTCTTCAAATGGGTTGTGGCTCGCGCTGATCACCACCCCCAAGCTGGCACGCTGTGCGCGGGTCAAGTAAGCAACCGCTGGTGTCGGAATGGGCCCCAATAACAGCACGTCAACGCCAGCCGAATTAAAGCCTGACTCCATGGCGCTTTCCAGCATGTAGCCCGAAATCCGGGTGTCCTTGCCAATGAGTACTTGGGCTGAGGGCTCAGATGCTTTGAGCACCCGTCCCACTGCATGGGCCAGTTTGAGGACGAAATCAGGTGTGATGGGCGCTTGGCCTACGCGCCCACGGATGCCATCGGTGCCAAAGTATTGTCGACTCATGAGGGAATGCCTATACGGCGCTATACGAATAAAGGATGGCCCCCATTATCACCGGATGCAAGCCACACTTTGACAGCATCAACAGTCGGCGCGACGTCATGCACACGCAGGATATTGGCACCGTGCGACAGCGCGACGGTCGCGGCAGCAATGCTGGCCGCCAAACGCGCATCCACAGCACGCCCCGTGACCGCGCCCAGTGACGACTTGCGTGACCAGCCAGCAAGAACGGGAAAGCCCAGCGCGCGCAGCGCACGTTGACCACTGAACAATGCAAAGTTTTGCTCAACCGTCTTGCCAAAGCCGATACCGGGATCCAGAACCAGTCGGTCACCCGCAACACCGCGCGACAAAAGTGCTTCGGTGCGTGAGATCAAAAATGCCGCCACAGCCGCTGGCATGGCCTGCGGCGCGATCGACATTGGACTCACTTGCATGGTCGTGGGTTCGCCGTGCATGTGCATCAGACAGACACCGCATTGGGGGTGCTGCGCGACCACATCGACCCCCGTCAATTGATGATCACCGCACCAGCGCAGCGCCCAAACGTCATTCACAATGTCAGCGCCGGCGTCGAGCGCCGCCCGCATCACATTGGGTTTATAGGTGTCGATGGAAATGGGTACCTGCCAGGTCATCACCTCTCGCAAGACCGGCATGAGACGGTCGAGTTCATCAGCCTCACTCAAGGGGATCGCACCCGGACGGGTGGACTCAGCGCCCAAATCCAATATGTCGGCACCGGCAGCCAGGGCGGTAGCGGCACGCTCGATACCCGCCGCTGCATCGGCAACACCGCCATCGGAAAAAGAGTCGGGTGTGAGGTTGATGATCGCCATCACCCTCGGTGAGCTCAAGTCGATTTGAAAGCGGCTGGTCTGCCAAACGAGGGGGGTTGCGTCCACGGTCATCGCCCGTCAAAGTGCCAATAAAAAAACCGGGGCGCGCCCCGGTTTGCTCCGTTACAGACCGTCAAGCCGCGCTGGGCTTCGGGTCGGTTGCGACAGCGGGGGTGCCCCCAGTTGAACCACTGTCAGGCCCTTGTGTCGGCTTGCTGTAGTCCTTGGGTGCGCGCGGTGGCTTACCCGACATGATGTCCGCGATCTGGTCTGCATCGATGGTCTCCCAATCGAGCAGCGCCTTGGCCATCGCATGCATCTGGTCACTGTGCGATTCAATCAAATCGCGCGCCATTTTGTATTGGCTGTCGATGATGCGGCGAACCTCGGCATCAACCGCCTGCATCGTCTGCTCGCTGATGTTGGTTGTCTTTGTGACGGAGCGCCCCAAGAACACCTCACCCTCGTTCTCCGCGTACACCATGGGGCCCAACGCATCTGACATGCCATAGCGCATGACCATGTCGCGCGCGATTTGGGTCGCACGCTCAAAATCGTTGCTCGCGCCAGTGGTCATTTGGTTCATGAACACCTCTTCCGCGATACGACCGCCAAAAAGCATGGCGATTTGGTTCAGCATGTACTCACGGTCGTAGCTGTATCGGTCATTTTCGGGCAGGCTCATGGTGACACCAAGTGCACGGCCGCGCGGAATAATCGTCACCTTATGCACAGGATCGCACTTGGGTAACAAATTACCAATCAGGGCGTGGCCTGACTCGTGGTAAGCGGTATTTTTGCGCTCGTCTTCCGGCATGACCATGCTCTTGCGCTCGGGGCCCATGAAGATTTTGTCTTTTGCGCGCTCAAAATCTTCCATTTCGACCATGCGACCGTTACGGCGAGCGGCCATCAAGGCGGCTTCGTTGCACAGGTTGGCCAGATCCGCGCCAGACATACCTGGCGTTCCGCGGGCAATCACCGACGCGTTAACGTCAGATCCCAGCGGAATCTTACGCATGTGAACGTTGAGGATCTGCTCACGGCCACGAATGTCCGGCAATGTGACATAAACCTGGCGGTCAAAGCGGCCCGGACGAAGCAAGGCGGCATCCAAAATATCAGGGCGGTTGGTCGCTGCAACAACGATCACGCCGAGATTGGTCTCGAATCCGTCCATCTCAACCAGCATTTGGTTAAGGGTCTGCTCGCGCTCATCGTTGCCGCCGCCCAAACCAGCACCACGCTGGCGGCCCACCGCATCGATCTCATCAACAAAAATGATACAGGGGGCGTTCTTTTTGGCGTTTTCAAACATGTCGCGGACACGCGCCGCACCGACACCCACAAACATTTCGACGAAGTCTGAGCCCGAGATGCTGAAAAACGGCACCTTCGCTTCGCCCGCAATGCTCTTTGCCAGCAATGTCTTACCCGTTCCTGGGGGCCCGACGAGCAGCAAACCACGGGGAATACGTCCACCCAGCTTTTGGAAGCGGGAGGGATCCCGAAGGAAGTCCACGACCTCCCGGACCTCCTCTTTGGCCTCATCACAACCCGCGACATCAGCAAACGTCACGGTGTTGTTGTTTTCGTCCATCATGCGGGCTTTGCTCTTGCCGAAACTGAACGCGCCGCCTTTTCCACCGCCCTGCATCTGACGCATGAAGTAAATCCAAACGCCGATGAGCAGAAGCATGGGGCCCCAACTCACCAACAGCGTCATCAGGAAAGAGCTCTCCTCACGCGGCTTGACGTCAAACTTCACGTTGTTCGCCAACAGATCGCCAACCAGTCCCCGATCCAAATAAGTCGCCGTCGTGCGAATGCGGCGGTCATCGGTGGTGATGGCCAAAATCTCGGTGCCGTTAGCGCCTTCAGAAATGGTGGCTGTCTTGATTCGACGTGCCTGAACCTCTTGGATAAATTCCGAATAGCCAACGTTACCGACCCCAGCCGCTGTGCGCCCTTCGAACTGCTTGAAGACGGTGAACAGCACCATGGCGATCACCATCCAGACAGCGACTTTTGAAAACCAAGAATTATTCAAGGACTGCTCCAGAATTAAAGAATAAAGAATCTGCGGCTAAAACAAGAGATATCAAGTCTTGTGCCTCATTTTAGGCACATCGTTTAGCAAAATTTGCAATCCGGCTCGCTACCAACAGGGAATTTAGGGTTTTTAGGTCGGTTTTAGCCCCATACCCACCAAAAATGTCTCGGAAGATTTGTCTCGTGAGCTTTTGGGCTTGATCGGCTTTACCACCTTAAAGTGCGCCCGGAAGAGCGCGACCAGGTCGTCATAGCCACTGCCGTGAAACAATTTAACCACCAGCGCGCCATCTGCCTTCAGGTGATGGATCGAAAAGTCGACAGCCAACTCAATCAGGTGGGCCACGCGTGCGCCGTCGGCTGATGCGATACCCGACAAGTTAGGGGCCATGTCCGACACCACGATGTCCACTTTCCGCCCGGCTTGTACCGCCTCCAACTTACTTTGCAGCTCGGCGAGGACGGCATCCTCCCGAAAATCCCCTTGGATAAAGTGAACACCCTCGATGGGCGCCATGGGCAGTAGGTCAAGGGCCACGATATGCCCGTTCAGCGTGCCGGTTGCAGCCCCGTCTGGCGATAACCGCCTGCGCACATACTGGCTCCATGCGCCTGGGGTGGACCCAAGATCAACCACAAACTGCCCCGGCTTGAGGAGCTTGAAGGTCTCATCAATTTCCTTCAATTTGTATGCGGCGCGCGCGCGGTAACCGTCCTTTTGTGCGGCCTGAACGTATGGGTCATAAACATGGTCGTTCAGCCACGCTTTATTGACTTTTTTACTTTTGGTTTTAATTTTCACGGAAATCCTTTAGGCGCATCACTGATAATTGTCCCATGCCTCAAATTAAATTAACACCTGCCCAGCGCAAAGTTCATCGTGCGGATGCGCACCACCTCGATCCCGTCGTCCATATCGGTAGCGATGGTTTGACAGGTAATGTGATCAAAGAGATCGACGCAGCGCTTGCGGCCCACGGCCTGCTCAAAATCAGAGCCATGAACGACGACCGCGTCGTACGGGCCGAGTGGCTTGAAACACTCGCAGACCAGCTGAACGCCGCACCGATTCAACACATCGGGAAACTGTTGCTGCTGTGGCGACCGATCCCCGAGAAAGAAAAAATTGTTGACGAAGAGCGCATGCGTGCCCCGCGGATGGTGAAGGTTCTCAAGTTCAGCAAGCGTGGCGGACAACGCCCAGAGGTGAAAGAAATCAAGGTACTGGGTAACGAGCGCCTCACTGCAGGCGGCAAGATCAAACGCGCCAAACCCCGTATCCGAAGCGTTAAGAAAGCACCTGGCCTCTAACCCATGAACGATTCCAAGCAAACGCCGACCCCCACGCCGACCACACCGAACCCCCTGCTCGAGCTGACAGACCAAGGCCTGCCTCGGTTTGATGCCATCGCGCCAGCGCACATCGAGCCCGCGATCACGGCGCTCATTGCGCAGGCCGACGCCGCGCTCACGGCCGTCACGGCAGAGGCGTTTCCAAGCGATTGGCACCAGTTGGCTTTGCATTTGGATGTACCGGTTGAACGTCTGGGAATGGCCTGGGGCGCCGTCAGTCACCTGAAGAGCGTGGCTGAGACCCCTGCACTGCGAGAGGCCTACAACGCCGTTCAACCCCATGTGACGGCCTTCTTTACGCGGATGGGCGCCAACGAAGCCCTCTACGCAAAGTACAAAGGTGTCGACGCCACAACCCTCAACGCCCCACAGCAACAGGCACTTAAGAATAGTCTGCGAAGCTTCGTGCTCGGCGGCGCAGATCTAACGGGGGAAGCGAAACAGCGGTTTGCAGAAATCCAAGAGCGCCAGGCCGAACAGGCGCAAACATTCAGCGAGCACGCCTTGGATGCCACGGAGGCCTTCAGTCTGCTCGCGTCGACTGAGGACTTGGCCGGCTTGCCTGATGATGTCCTGATGGCCACGGCGGCTGCCGCCAAAGCCGATGGCGCGGCCGATGGGCAGCACAAGCTGACGCTCAAGATGCCGGTGTACCTGCCGGTTATGCAGTTTGCCAAATCGAGCACGCTTCGTGAAACGCTCTACAAGGCCTATGTCACGCGGGCCAGCGATCAGTCGCCAGATGCACAGCGAGCGCTCGACAACACGTCTGTCATGCAAAGCCTCGTGGCGCTTCGCCAGGAAGAAGCCAAACTTCTCGGCTTCCCGCACTTTGCCGCCCTGTCGCTTGCGCCGAAAATGGCGGACAGCAGCGAGCAGGTCCAGGCATTTTTACGCGATCTCGCCGCACGTGCCCGCCCCTTCGCCGAAAAAGACCTCGCAGATATGCGCGCCTTCGCGAAATCCGAATTGGGATTGGCAGATCCGAAGGCTTGGGATTGGCCCTTTATCGGCGAACGGCTTAAGGAGGCTCGGTACGCCTTCAGTGAAGCGGAGTTGAAAAACTATTTCCCGGCGCCGCGGGTCCTGAACGGCCTGTTCAAGGTCGTGCAAACTCTTTTTGGCGTGCGCATCACGCCGGATCAAGCGCCTGTTTGGCACCCTGACGTTCAGTTTTTCAGAATTGACCGTGAAGGTGAAACCGTGGGTCACTTTTACCTCGATACGCCTGCAAGAGATGGCAAACGTGGCGGCGCTTGGATGGATGACGTCCGGGGACGCTGGCGACGGCCTGACACTGGCCTTTTACAGACCCCTGTTGCGCACATGGTGTGCAACTTTGGTGCGGAACAAAATGGTCGCCCGGCGCTGTTGACTCACGACGATGTGATCACCCTGTTCCATGAGTTCGGTCACGGTCTGCATCACATGTTGACGCAAATTGACGAGCATGACGTCGCGGGCATCAGCGGTGTCGAGTGGGATGCCGTCGAGCTTCCCAGCCAATTCATGGAGAATTTTTGTTGGGAATGGGATGTCCTGCAGGACATGACCAGCCATGTTGACACGGGTGAAGCCTTGCCCCGTGCACTCTTCGACAAGATGTTGGCTGCCAAGAACTTCCAGAGCGGCATGCAAACGTTGCGACAGGTTGAGTTTGCCCTTTTCGATCTCTGCCTCCACCAAGGCGACGGTCCGCAAACGCTCTCAGGACCGGATATTCAAGCGACATTGGATCGCGTTCGCGACGAGGTGTCTCTGCTCAAGCCACCCGCTTACAACCGCATGGCGCATACCTTTAGCCACATATTCGCGGGCGGTTATGCGGCTGGTTATTACAGCTACAAGTGGGCTGAGGTCCTGTCAGCGGACGCCTATGCCGCCTTTGAGGAAGCGGCTCAAACGGCGGGCACGGTGTTGGACAGCGCAACAGGCAAGCGCTACCTCGAAGAAATTCTGCAACGAGGGGGATCACGCCCAGCAATGGCTTCCTTCAAAGCATTCCGGGGACGTGAACCCACAATCGACGCCCTCTTGCGCCACCAAGGCATGGCGGCGGAGGCGGCTTAAAACGTCATAGTTCGCACGCCACCAGCGGTTGCCAACAGGCACGTGGTGGCCTTTTGATGCGCAAACACGCCAACGGTCACGACGCCTGGCCATTGGTTAACGCGTGACTCGAAGGCCAAGGGGTCCTCGATCTTCAAACCTCGGACATCCAGGATGTGCTGGCCGTTATCCGTGATCAGCGGCTGCCCATCGCGCTGGCGAATGGTTGCGGAACCGCCCATCGCCTCAAAAGCGGCTTGAATTCGCTGAGTCGCCATTGGGATCACTTCAACCGGAAGCGGAAACGCTCCCAATACGGATACGAGCTTCGATTCATCGGCGATGCAGATAAATTGGGCAGACTGGGCTGCCACGATTTTTTCCCGTGTCAGTGCGGCACCACCGCCTTTGATCATGTAGCCGTTGCCATCGATCTCGTCGGCGCCGTCGATGTAGACATCAAGGTGGGGGACCGCGTTGCTGTCAAATACCGTGATACCGAGCGCTTGCAAGCGTGCCGTTGAGGCTTCCGAGCTTGATACCGCGCCTTTAATTTGGTTCTTCATTGATGCGAGCGCATCGATGAACTTGTTTACGGTCGAGCCGGTCCCCACCCCGACAATGGTGTTGGGGCGCACGTACGCCAACGCGGCTTGGCCGACCAGGGTTTTGAGTTCGTCTTGGGTCATGGGTGAAACGGGGTATGGTTCTGGGACAATGAGGACTGTTAGAACCTCGATTATCTTATGTCCTTGCTGCCCTACTCCATCGCCCGTGCGGCTTTGTTTCGCCTTGATGCAGAAACCGCTCACGATCTCACCCTTGCAAGCTTGGCCGCGACGCAACATTCGCCACTTCGCTTGGCGTATCGGCAGCCCCGTGTTGCCGACCCAATCACGGTTGCCGGTCTGCAATTTCCCAACCGCATCGGCCTGGCCGCTGGCCTCGACAAAGAGGCGCGGTGCATCGATGCGTTTGCCCACATGGGATTTGGCTTCGTTGAGGTTGGCACCGTGACCCCAAAGGCGCAACCAGGCAATCCGAAGCCGAGAATGTTCCGATTACCAGCGGCTGATGCATTGATCAATCGGCTTGGCTTCAACAACCACGGGCTTGAGGCATTCATTCAAAACGTCCAGACTGCGCGTGAGCGCCGCAAAATCGTGCTGGGCTTGAATATCGGAAAGAACGCCGTTACGCCCATCGAAAACGCAACTGACGATTACCTGCTTGGGCTCGCGGGCGTCTACCCCCATGCGGATTACGTGACGGTCAACATTTCAAGTCCCAACACCAAAAACTTGCGTGAGCTACAGAGCGATAGCGCACTGGATGGCCTGCTGGAAGCACTGGCAAAGGCGCGTGAGGGTTTGGCAGCGGCCCATGGTCGGTTGGTGCCGATTTTCATCAAAATCGCGCCCGACCTCGACGATGCACAGATTGACGTGATTGCGCAGGTCCTGAAGCGTTACGGCTGCAATGCAGCTGGCGTCGCGAACCAAGCGTGGGGGCTCATTGCCACCAACACAACCCTGGCGCGAGAGGCTGTCACAGGCATGGCGCACGCCGATGAGGCGGGTGGCCTCAGTGGCGCGCCGGTGCGCAAGGGCAGTAACCGCGTGATCACGCGCATGCGACAGGCGCTGGGCAACGGCTTTCCCATCATTGGTGTGGGCGGCGTGATGAGCGGTGCGGATGCCGTTGAAAAAATCACCGCCGGCGCCGACGTGGTCCAGATCTATACGGGGTTGATCTACAAGGGCCCCAGCCTGGTCACAGAGGCTGCAAAGGCCATGGCTGCATGCAACACGGTCGCACGCTAATTTTTACTGATCAGCGCCACAACATGATCCGCCAAAGCCATTGAACTTGTTAAGCCCGGAGACTCGATACCCAGCATGTTGACCCAGCCCGGAATGCCATGGGTTTCGGGGCCATCCACTCTGAAATCCGGCGCAGGCTCATTCGGTCCATGGATTTTTGGCCGAATCCCTGTGTAGGATGGCTGCAGCGCGTTATCGGGCAATTCGGGCCAATATGTCCTGACAGCCGTCTCAAAAGCCGACTGGATACCCGGCGTCACACCGTAATCTAACGTGCGCGCATCCGTGTCATCAAGCCATTGGATGTCAGGTCCGAAGCGCGCCTGGCCGCCGAGATCGAGTGTGAGATGCACACCCAACCACGCATCCTGCGGCGCTGGGTAAATCAGGTGCTTAAACGGCGCCCTGCCGCTCAAGGCGAAATAGTTGCCTTTGGCAAAATGGGCTTTTGGCAGTTTAAAAGCATCAGCCCCTTCAAACGACGCCGCAACAGCGACCGCTGACAGTGCCGCCGCGTTCACCACAACGTCGAACGTCCACTCGCTGGGTTCATCACCCCCAATTCGCACGCAGTGCTGGGCCCCACCGACACCGATCTGGCCACCCGTTACTGGCGATGCGAAAGCCACTTGCCCCCCGGCCGCCTCGAGGTCAGCCTGTAGGGCGAGCATTAAACGATGTGAGTCAATGATGCCGGTGTCGGGCGAGTGCAAAGCAGCGACGCAGCGAAGGGCAGGCTCCAGGGTTTGCGCCTGTGAACCGCTTAGCCAATTGACGCGAACGCCGTTAATGCGCGCCTTATCTGCCAGCGCGCGAAGCGCCGGAATTTGGTCATCGGCGGTGGCAACCACCAACTTCCCGCACAGGGCATAGGGTACGTGGCGAGCCTCGCAGTAGGCCACCAACTGGGCCCGGCCGGCAACACAAACGCGGGCCTTCAGTGAACCGGGTGGGTAGTAGAGCCCCGCATGCAAAACCTCGCTGTTGCGAGAACTCACACCGCTACCAATTGCACCCGTCGCCTCCGCCACAAGCACCTGATGACCCGCAAGTGCAAGGGCGCGAGCCACAGCCAAACCAACCACGCCTGCACCAATCACCAACACATCTCGTGACATCCAGACCCCAGAAATAAAGTGATTTCGTTACTTGTTGACCCGCAGAATAACCGATCAAACGGGCGGTGCCAGCCAGGCGGGCACCGAAAGTTTGTCCACCCGCAGATACGGCACAATAGAGGGTTCTGATCGTTAATAAAAAAGCCATTCAATGACCAAGTCACCCGCGCCCAAAGACCCAAAAATCTCCTTGCTTCAAACCATGGGCACGCTCGCAGCGCTCGGTATCGCTGCCTGGTTCCTCTTGCAGTACGTGTTGATTGACGCCGAGCCGACCCCGATGACGGTACGTGTCACGCTGGATAACCAGTGTGGCATCGTTGAGGGCGCTTTTATGGCTGTCTCTGACGACGGCGCACGTGCGGCATTCGACGGCGGAGTCGCTGTTCTCGCGACCAACTCAAAGGCGCGCATCGCTGTGAAAAACAGCACCAAGTTCAGCGAGTTTTCATACGAGACGGAAACCGTACCCGCTGCACCGCAAGTGACGATTACCGCTCAGTGCTTGCCAGCGGGCACTGCTGAGAAAAGCCTGAAGCTCTTCAACGAGCAATTCAAGAGCAACGTCAGGTAACCGACTGCCGCTCAAGCGGCATTGCCTCAAGCTCTTTAGCTGCTTTCCGCAAAATTTTGTAGATGTCGGGGTCGAATTGCGGCCTCGCCGTCTGCAACAGATCATGGCAAGCCTCCGATGTGGTCGCGGTGCCGAGATAACACCACCGGTCCACGACGTGAATCGCTGTGTGCACCTTATCTTTCGATCGTTCCACAAACCCCACAGGGCCTGAAAACGGCCACGTTGCCAGTTTTCGGTCCAGCATCGCCAAGGTCAGACGCACGTCATGCAACGCAGGTGCCTCCTCCCCCACACAAACGCCCTTGCACTGCCGAAGCTGCCGACCAAAGCATGGCTGTTTTGTTTTCAACTTCTCAAGACCCAATCGGCCTTTGCAAAGTTGGTGTGTTTCAGCAAGCTCGGTGAGCCAAGTCATCGCATGACGCTGGCTCGTGAAGAGACCATAAAGATCCTGCTGCGCACCGGCATCTAAATCTTGGGTCCATACCAGCTCAGGCGGGGATGGGGTGTCGGAAGAAAACCGCCACGCACACAGTGACTTGTTACGCCGTAAACGGACGTTGTGGCTCGGTGCCAGCCGCTTGACGAGGGTCGCCTCCAGCAGTAACGCACCAATCTCGCCCGGTGTCTCATGCCACTCGATGTCGCGGACCTGAAGTGACAAACTCAGCTCCTTGCCGTGCGCGTGATCACCAGAAAAATGTGACAAAACACGCTGTCGCAGGTGCTTACTTTTGCCCACATACAGCGTAAATCGCTTGTCGCCATAAAAAATATAAACGCCTGGGGTGTCCGGCATTTCATCGAGGGTATCGGCGTCTAAGTGAGATGGCCAGCTTGATTGGGTTAGCAAGGACTTGGCGGCACTCAAGACAGCTGCCTTACCAAACTGTTGTTGGAGTGCCATCCAAAATTGATAGATCAAATCAGCGTCGGTCAACGCGCGGTGGCGGCTATCAGCATGTAAGCCGTGGCGTGCCATCACGGCGTCAAGGTTGTGTCGCTTCTCCCCGGGGAAAAACAAGCGCGATAACTTGACTGAACACATCACGGGTGCACGAACCACCTGCCCCAATCGCTTGAACTCGTTTTTGATAAACCCATAGTCAAATCGAGCGTTGTGAGCGACAAAAACAGCCCCAGCCATCGCCTCGGCCAGTTTGGGGGCAACCGCCGAGAAGCGCGGTGCCTGCGCAACCATCTCATCTGTGATGCCAGTGAGTTGCTGGATGAATGGTGGAATCCGTGCGTCTGGGTTGACGAGGTGGCTTTCACGCGTGACCTCGCCCGTTGCGTCGTCCAATAGCACCCACGCAACCTCAGTGACGCGGTCGCGGGTGGGAGTTGAACCCGTCGTCTCAACGTCTAGGAAAAGCCAACGCTGCCCCATTGCGAATCACTTCCAGCGGATGGGCTCTATCGTGACCATACCCATTGCGCTGTTGAGTGTGAGACTGCCCTCTTGAATGGTGGCCTGCAACTGCATCGACCGCTCTGCCAGTCCGGTCAGCGCCTGTGACGCCTCGGTGGGAATACGCCACACACGCAACTTGTCCATGCGGACCAGTTTGTTTTGAATACCCGCCCACCAGATATCAGCCGCGTGATTGAAGGCATAAACCGCAACGGCATCCGCCTTGCTGCACGCCTTGGACAGCGGCTTGTCCTCAGGCTGGCCCACCTCAATCCACAGGCGCTTGCGCCCGGTAAAGTCGGTCAGGGATACATCCGGATCTTCGGGGTCCGACAAACCAGCACCGAACTTCAAATGGGCGTCGCCGTTGCAAACATCCTGCAAATCGTGGGCGTGTAGCGCCAGCGCCACCAAGCGGATCATCATTCGCTCATCGGTCTCGCTGGGGTGACGCGCAAGGGTCAATGCGTGGTCCGCGTAATAGCCATGATCGATATCGGCGATTTGCAAGCTGGCTTTGAATATGGTGGACTTAATGGCCATGGAGACTTTCTGATTTAACCCTCGATTATGCGCATGTTCGAGCGGCCTTTAGTCAATAGAATGCGAGACATGAATGCACCCTTTAGCCAATGGTTGAATCCTTTGTTGGACCTGGTCGACCAAGCAAGCGTCGCGGTGATGGCCGTCTACAACACAGACTTTGAGGTGCATCGGAAAGCGGATGCGTCGCCCGTCACAGCCGCTGATCTCGCTGCAGAGGCCATCATCACCGCCGGGCTGAGGACGCTCACGCCCCACATTCCGGTGATTGGGGAGGAGGCAAGCTCGGACGGCCTAGCCCCCCTGGCCGCCGATACGTTTTGGCTGATCGACCCTGTCGACGGGACGCGCGAGTTCATGGATCGGAATGGTGAATTCACCGTCAACGTCGCCCTGGTGCATCACGGCGAGCCCCAGCTGGGTGTCGTCGCTGCACCCGCCTTGAATGAGGTGTTTTGGGGTGTTAACACAGAAGCAATGAGAGGCGCTTGGTGGCGGTCAGCACCCAATGACAAACCGATACCCATTCAATGCACGCCCCCGCCCCATGAGGGTATCCGCGTACTGCGGAGCAGAAACCACGGCGATCCAGGCGCGCTCGACGTCTTCTTACGCGACTACACGATCGGTGCCGAGACCGCTGTGGGGTCCTCATTGAAGTTTTGTCGCATGGCACAGGGCCTTGCTGACCTGTACCCCCGTTTTGGACCCACGATGGCTTGGGACACCGCCGCCGCACACGCCGTCTTGGCAGGCGCTGGCGGCCGGATCTGTCAGGTTGACGGACAAGATCTACGCTACGACGCGAAACAGCTAAAGAACCCTCACTTTGTCGCTTGGGGGCTTCTCATGCCGCCAAGTTCGCGCTGAATAGCCTTTTCGATCTGGCCACCCATCGGTTTACGCAACGACACAAAAGACTCGATGCTTTGGCCATCCGCGCTGATCAGGTACTTGTGAAAGTTCCACATCGGCTTAGCGCCAGTCATCTTGGCTAACTGCTGGTAGAAGGGGTTGGCATCCTTGCCAGAGACCACTGTCTTGGCGAACATCGGGAATTTCACGCCAAACGTGTTGAAGCACAGGTCGCCGATTTGCTTCGAGTCGCCCGGTTCTTGTTTGCCAAAATCGTTCGATGGAAAGCCCAAAACAACAAGCCCTTGCTGCTCATACCGCGCGTACAACGCCTCGAGCCCTTCATATTGCCCTGTGAAACCGCAATAACTCGCTGTGTTGACAACCAAGATAACTTTCCCAGCGTATTGACACAGCGATTGCGGCGCGCCGTCCTGCAATCGCTCAAACTGGTGGTTAAGTAACGCGGGACAGGCCGGTGCGGCCTGCGCTGAAGCGGTGAACGTCATGAGCAACCCCAATAGAAAAAAGCAACGAAAAAGCATGAATGAATCCCCAACCCATCAAAGTTGCTAATGTACGATAGTGACGCGTGCCGCACCGAAAAGCGCTTGAAAGGCCCTCTATGCTAGATCCCGACGCCCGTGCCCTGCTCGACTTGATGGTCGAAAAGCAGATTCCCCCCGTCCACACCGTTTCACCGGTTGAGGCGCGCGCCGCCTATGTCGCGCGCCGTTACGCCACGCAAAGGCCACCGGCAGACGTCGCATCTGTCCTCAACCACCAGATTCCCACCTCTGACCCAAGCGTACAAATCCCCGCACGCCTTTACCGTCCCGCTCAGGCGCCTGTAACCGGTGCCGGCGCGTTGGTCTACTTTCACGGTGGGGGCTGGGTGATTGGTGATCTGGACACGCACGATGGTGTTTGCCGCGAATTGGCCAATCAGAGTGGCTGTGTGGTTATCTCGGTTGATTACCGATTGGCGCCAGAACACCCATTCCCAGCAGCTTTCAACGACTGTGTCGCCGCTTTTGAATGGGCTGTCGACCAAGCGGATGCGCTGGGTATTGACCCACGAAAGATTGCCGTCGGCGGCGATAGTGCGGGCGGTGGACTCGCCGCCGTGGTTGCCCTGAACCAGAGACAGGCGCGGGCAGCGGCACCGGCCACGACTAGCCCTTGCTTTCAACTTTTGATTTATCCCGTGACCGACAAGCGATGCGTCTCACCGTCGCACACGACCAATGGGCAGGGCTATTTGTTGACCACAGAAAGCATGCATTACTTCCGCCAGCACTACGTCCCTAACCCCGCCGATTGGCTGGACTGGCGCGTCTCCCCGCTGTTGGCGGATAACCATGCTGACCTACCGCCTGCCTTGGTCTTGACCGCCGGATACGACCCCTTGCGCGATGAGGGACGGCAATACGCTGACGCACTCTCAAAAGCGGGCAATCGATGCCAATACGTTTGCTTTGAACGCCAAATTCATGGATTCTTACCCATGAACAAGGCGATTCAAGAGGCCAACACAGCCCTCACCCTCTGCGCGCAAGCCCTGAAAGCGGCAACCGCCTAGAGTTGGTCTTTGATGCGCTCGTTCTGGGGAAACATGAAGCGCTTTGCCGCGTCGTCCATCTCGGTTTTGAACGCATGCTGTGTCTTCAGAGCCTCGGCGCGCACGGCTGCAGGGCGTGCACTCACCTCATCAAGGAATCGCTTCACAGCGGGGTATTTTTCCCATGTGTCTGTGCCGCCCAGCACGTAAGGCACCATGCGCGCCCAGCCCCAAAGGGCCATGTCAACAATGCTGTAAGTCTCGCCCAGCATGAAACGCTGGTTGTGCAGGCGGTGCTCAATGATTCGCCAGTGGCGATTGGCCTCGAAGTCGTAGCGGTTGAGCGCATACAGCTTTGGCTCGGGTGCCGCATGACGGAAGTGCACGGACTGGCCCGAGAACGGCCCGACGCCAGTGGCGATGAACATCAGCCACGACAACATCTCAGCGCGTTGAGCGGTATCGGTGATCGCGGGTACAAATTTTTGCTCGCGGTCAGCGAGAAACAGCAGGATGGCGTTGCTGTCGAAAACGGTGACGTCGCCATCAACAATCGCTGGCAACTTGGCATTTGGGTTCACCTTCAAAAAAGGCAAAGCGAACTGCTCGCCTTTGCGGGTGTCGACGGGAATGGGCTCGTAAGGCAGCGCCATTTCTTCCAAGAGGAGCGCCACCTTCATGGGGTTGGGCGCGGCGTTGTAATAAAACTTCAACATAGGGATACTTTCTTCAGATCGACAGGTGGGGTTAAAGCATTTGCAATGCCAACTGGTTCAGCGGATTACCCGCTTCGGTCAGTGCATCGAGGATTGAAAAGTGGTTGGCATCAGGAATCTCGGTGGCAACGGGCACGGCGGCCTGCCCCCATTTCCCTCGCAAAAGCTGGTTTTGACGTTTGAACTCATCGCTCTCTTGCGCACCAACGACGCAATGGATCACGGGCGCACAATCACGGGCTGACGGTGCCGGAAAATTCACAGGACTGGCGCGACGAACCTGCGCGTCATCGAGTCGCAAATCGACCTGCAAGATGGGTGTGTGCTGGATGGGCGCCAGATCGTACAAGCCTGAAATAGCCAGTGCGCCCTTAACCAAATCCGCCGGCAAGCGCGGGTCAACGGCGCGCCAGTCACAACGGGTCATCATTGCCGTGAGATGGCCCCCAGCCGAGTGCCCAACCACCGTGATGCGACTGGGATCTCCGCCATGGCTCGCGATGTTTTGGTGTACCCAGCGAAACGCCAGCGTTAAGCGTTGCGCAATCTCAGGGATCGTTACCGCCGGGCAAAGCGGGTAATTCGGTACCACGACGCACGCGCCTGCCGCCAAAAACGGGGCGGCTACAAAGCTGTGCTCGCTTTTGCTGAGGCTGCGCCAATAACCACCGTGAATGTAGACCACAACGGGCCGCCCAGAAGCGCCTGCCTGTCCGTCTTGAGTTGGCGCGAATACGTCCAAGACCTCACGCGGGTCACTGGCGTAAGGAACGTCAATGGCACGCGCAAACTGTTCTCTTAGCGCGACCGATCGCACGGTCCACCGCGCGAGGTAGGCCGCGAAATCGGGGACGAGGGCCCGATTGTTGTACTGCGCGTTTAAGTAGTCGGAATCAAATGGCGACATTTTGGGTCCTTCGGTCGTTGCCGGTTATCGCATACCGATTTTGACATCCCCAAAAATATGTCGTGCGTGGGGTGGCAGTGAACGAATGAACTGGGGGCTGCCCTTGATCGTGCCATTCAGCTGAGCCGCAACCTCCCACAGCCAACGCGGGTTAAACAAAACGGCACGCGCGACGGCGACCAGGTCAACCAACCCATCGGCGACGGCGGCTTCGGCCATCGACGCCTCGGTGATAAGGCCAACACCGATCGTGGGCATGCCAGTGGCCGCCTTGACCATTTGCGCAAACGGTAATTGGAAACCAGGCGCAGCGGGGATCTTTTGAAGGGGCGATACGCCAGCGGTTGAGATGTGCGCAAAATCGGCGCCCAGCGCCCGCGCGCGTTTACAAAATTCGATGGTGTCCTCTGGGGACCAGCCACCTTCAACCCAGTCTGTTGCTGAGATGCGGAAGCCGACGGGTCCATCAAAAACAGCGCGGACGGCGGCGATGACCGCCAGCGGAAAACGAACGCGCCCCTCAAAGTCACCGCCGTAGGCGTCAGTCCGTTGATTCGCCAGCGGCGACAGGAACTGATGCAACAAATAGCCGTGTGCCGCGTGGAGCTCGACGGCTTCAATACCAAGCGCCTTCGCCCGCACGGCAGCGTCGGCAAACGCTTTCACAAGATCCTCAATCTCGGCAACGCTGAGGGCCTGAGGCGGGCGCTCCCCGTCGCTGTGTGCGAGAGCCGATGGTGCGCGCGTCTCCCACCCGCCCTCGTCGAGATTTAACAATGCACCGCCTTGCCAGGGCGCCGCGCTACTGCCCTTTCGACCCGCATGTGCCAATTGGATACAAATCGGCGTGTGCGGCGCTTGGGCGCGGGCGCGCCCGAGGCTCGAGCCCAACGCCTCGGCGCGGGCGTCATCCCAAATGCCCAGACAGCCCGGGCTGATTCGACCGTCTGCGGTCACTGCCGTGGCCTCTAAAAAAACCATCGCAGTGCCGCCGTTCAGCAAGCCCGCCCAATGTGTCAGATGCCAATCATTGGCAAAGCCATCGGTACAGGCGTATTGACACATGGGCGCCACGACGACGCGGTTATCAAGGGTTAGACCGCCGTTTGGGGCGTCGATATGAAAGGAGGTAAATAAGTGGCTCATGGGGCGCTTGGTAGGAATGACGTGACGCGGCGGTACGCAGCGGGTGCCTGAATGGTAATCAATTTCAGGGAACATGGCTGGCGCCCAAGCGATAGCCCAAGAGCGACAACTTTGCCCCGTTTTTTTGCGTAAACTGCCTGCCAAGGGCCTGATAAATGAAGGGGCCATTTGGTGCCCAAAGGATCACAACATGTTAGAGACGAAATTCGGAAGTGGAAAAGCCGTTCAGCGAGTCGAGGATGACCGCCTGCTGCGTGGACAGGGTTTGTACGTTGACGACGCAACACGCGTTGGGACCAAACACGTTTGCTTTGTTCGCTCGCCCTTCGCGAGCGCAGACATTGTCTCAATTGATACCGCTTCAGCCAAAGCGATGCCAGGGGTGCACCTCGTTTTGACTGGCGACGATTTGCGGGCTGCTGGCGTACCCGCGATGGCAAAGGCCATCAACTTTAAGCGCCCCGATGGATCCCCCTTGCAGTCGCCCGATCGTCATCTTCTGGCGACGGGTCGCGTCCGGTTCGTGGGTGAACCCGTCGCCCTTGTGGTTGCGGACAGCGTTGCGCAAGCCATGGCTGCGGCAGAACACATTGAGGCCGACTATGAATCGCGCCCTGTTGCAGCCAATATGGCGCAGGCTCTGCAGCCTGACGCGCCTTTGTTGGCCGATGGGCCCGATAACATTTGCGCTGAAACGCATTTTGGTGATACCGCAGCTGTCGCAGCAGCTTTTGAGGCAGCGGCGCATGTCACATCCTTGGATATCAGCCACCAACGACTTGCCGCCATCACCATCGAGCCCCGAAACTCGATTGCCACGATGACGGGCTCTCGCTTGGAATTCAGAGCAACCAGTCAAGCCCCCACACAAATGCGCGGCGCCATAGCCCATCATCTGGGCCTGCCTGTCGATGACGTGCGGGTCGTCGTCGGCGATGTCGGTGGCGGCTTTGGGATGAAGACAGCCACGTATGCGGAGGACATTCTCACCGCCTACTGTGCACACAAACTGGGCGGCGCTGTGAAGTGGGTCTCCACGCGAAGCGAGGATTTCCTCAGCTCTTCTCACGGACGTGCGGTTGACACAAAGATCGATATCGCACTCGACAAAAGCGGCAAGATCACCGCCTTGCGCTTCCACAACTGGGCCGACATGGGCGCCTACCCCACCATGTCCGGCGTCGCTATCCAAGTGCTGATCGGTCCTTGGGTGGCCACCAGCATCTATGACATTCCTTTGATCGACGCCACCGTCACAGCTGTGTTAACCAATCGCGCCCCAACAGGGGCGTATCGTGGTGCGGGGCGCCCAGAGGCCATCCTCTCGATTGAGCGGGTTTTGGATGAGGCGGCTCGTGCGCACGGCTTTGATCGACTGGAATTGCGACGCCGCAACCTCGTCTCCAAGTCGCAAATGCCGTACAAAAATGCGATGGGTCAAACGTACGACAGCGGCGACTTTGAGCGAATTTTCGACAAGGGTTTGGCCCTTGCTGACATCACTGGTTTTGAGGATCGAGCGAAGGCGTCGGCTGAAAAAGGCCTTTGGCGTGGTCTTGGCGTGGCGAGTTTTTTGGAATGGACCGGTGGCAATATGTTCACGGAAAACGTGAATGTACAGATATTGGGGGACGGATCTGTTGAGGTCTTTACGGCTGTGATGCCCATGGGGCAAGGTATTCAAACATCCCTGACACAACTCGTTGCCGATGTTTTTGACATCCCTGCTGAAAAAATTCGTGTGGTGATGGGTGATACCGACCGGGGTAATGGATTCGGGTCTGCGGGATCACGGTCCATATTTACCGGTGGTGGCGCAGTCAGTGAGGGCTCTGCCAAAGCGCTTGAGACCGCCCGTGCGCTCGCGGCCGAGGCACTTGAGACTGCCGTCGAGGACTTGGACTACGCGCAGGCCCAATTCACCGTCAAAGGTACCGACGTCCGTATCGGCCTGGCAGAGGTTGCCCAACGCCAGAGCGAGGGCCGTATTGTCGTTGACTCAAGCACCACCGCTGGCGCACCCACGTGGCCGAATGCATGCCATGTCTCGGAAGTTGAGATCAACCCGGTGACGGGCGAGTGTGCTGTTGTGGCATACAGCTCTGTGAACGATGTGGGGCGGGTGATCAGTCCGACCATTGTCAGGGGGCAGTTGGATGGCGGCGCGGTCCAGGGGATTGGGCAAGCGCTTTACGAAAACTTAATTTACGAGGACCACGGCGCGCAATTGATCGCTGGCAGTCTGATGGACTACGCCGTCCCCCATGCGGATGTGATGCATGTTGATTTCGTCACCGAAATGGACGAGTCAATTCCCTGTAAAACAAACGTCCTTGGCGTGAAAGGCGTTGGCGAGCTGGGGACCATCGGCGCGACGCCCGCGGTCGTCAATGCCATTGCCGATGCGTTGGCGAGGAACGGCCATGCAGCCAAAACGCCGGGCCTACAGATGCCGCTAACGCCACTGAACTTGTGGCAAACCATTCACGGCGTCGATGGCAAGGGCTAGGCGTATTCCGATATTTCGATGAGGTTCAGGTCAGGATCACGCACATAAACAGACCGGATTTTTTGAGTGGCCCCTGTTCGCATAACGGGCCCCTCCAAAATCGGCCATTGGGCCGCCTCCAGCCTTGAGATCACGGCCGCGAGGGGCACGCTCGCGATGAAACACAGGTCCTGAGAACCCGGCACTGGCAGGTGCGCCTTGGGCTCAAACTCGGCCCCCTTCACGTGGAGATTGATTTTCTGGTGCCCGAAAACAAACGCTTTGCGCTCCACAGGCGGTGTCCCACCGACAAACGACTCCAAACGCATGCCCAGCACCCGTGTGTAGAAATCAACACACGCTGAGGGGTTGGCGGTGGTTAACACCAGATGGTCCAAATGATCAATCATGTCTCAATCCTGTATCGGAGCGGGATGCAAGTCCGTCGTCAGCCCCGCTTTCACCAATTGTCCGGGGACGTCGTGCCCAACAAGCCCAGGCAGCGCACGTGCGATGGGTAACAGGCGTGACAAATCGATACCCGTCTCGTAACCCATCATGGCCAGCATGTTGATCGCATCCTCTGAGCAGATGTTGCCACTGGCCCCGGGCGCATAAGGACAACCGCCAAGGCCGCCCAAAGAGCCGTCGAACCGATCGATACCGGATTGCGCCGCCGCCAAAACATTGGCCAGGCCCATGCCGCGTGTGTTGTGGAAGTGCAGCGTGAGCGGCGTTTCGCTCAGCGCCAATTGCAAAGCCTCGATCAGTTGCTTGACCTGGTCGGGATGCGCCATACCGGTCGTGTCACAGATGGTTAATCCGTTAACCCCCAAATCCGCAAAACGCTTGGCCCAAGCAACAACGGAAGCGGCGGGGACGTCACCCACCATAGGGCAGCCAAAACAGGTTGACAGAGATACCGTAATGGGCCGCTTGCCATCGACAAAACGGATCACATCGCTTAAAGCGGCAAAACTGTCCTCTTGGGTCATGCGGAGGTTTGCACGGTTATGCGTCTCGGATGTCGACATGACCAAGTTAAGCTCGTCAGCATTGGCCTCAAGGGCCCGCTCGGCACCCCGCAAATTCGGTACCAACACCGTGTAGACGACACCGGGGTGCCGTTCAATCTCACCCATAACGACTTCGGCATCCCGCAGCATCGGGATGGCCTTTGGCGATGTGAACGAGGTGACCTCGATTTTGGCGTAGCCGCAACCGCTCAGGGCGTTGATGAGCGCGACTTTTTCTGGGGTTGGAATGAACGTGGGTTCAATTTGGAAGCCGTCACGCGTCACAACCTCGTTGAAATAAATACGCTTCTTCATGCCACGATACCTTTTTCCCTGAGCTTGGCTATTTGTGATGCCGTGAGTCCCATTGACTGCAAAATGCCGTCGGTGTCCTGCCCGACCGTGGGCGCGTTACGCTGGTGGCTTCCAGGCGTTCTTGACAGCTTTGGGACCACCCCTGGGATATCCAAATCGACCCCGTCATCCATCTGAATGGTTTGAATCATTTCGCGCGCACGGTAGTGGGGATCAGCGGCGATATCGGCCACGGTGTAGATCCGGCCGGCGGGTACCGAGGCCGCATCTAAAACGGCCAACACAGCGTCGACCGAACGAGTAGCCGTCCAGTTACCGATCGCTGCATCGATTTCGGCAACACGTGCTACGCGCCCCGTGTTATCGGCCAAACCAGGGTCGTTTGCCAGGTCGGGTCGGTCAATGGCAGTCATCAGTCGCTTAAAAATACTGTCACCGTTGCCGGCTACCAGAACATAGCTGTCGCCAGCGCAACGATAAGCGTTGCTCGGCGCGATCCCTGGGAGCGCACTGCCTGCTGCCTCACGCACGGCGCCAAACGCACTGTATTCGGGCAGCAGACTCTCCATGCAGTTAAAGACAGCTTCGTAAAGCGCAACGTCCACAACCTGGCCGCTGCCACTGCGCGAGCGCTCGTTCAAAGCGATCAAAATGCCAATCACGCCATGCAGCGCCGCCAGGGTGTCACCGATACTCACACCGACTCGCACCGGCACACGCCCAGGCTCCGCTGTGAGGTGTCGCAGACCGCTCATGGCCTCGGCAACAACGCCAAATCCCGGGCGATCCCGATAGGGCCCGGTTTGCCCGTACCCGCTGATACGCAACATGATCAGGCGTGGGTTCAATGCCAAAAGGACATCAGGACCCAAGCCCCACTGCTCCATCGCGCCTGGGCGGAAGTTCTCAATCAAGACATCGGCCTCAGCGACTAGCTGGCGGACCAGCGCCTGACCCTCGCTGGCCCTAAGGTCTAAGGCAATGGAGCGTTTGTTGCGCGACTGGATTTGCCACCAGACCGACGTACCGTCCTTCAACAAGCGCCATTTGCGCAAAGGGTCGCCGCTGCCAGGCGGTTCAATTTTGACCACATCGGCACCAAAATCCGCCAACGTTTTTGCGGCAAATGGCCCGGCGATGAGTTGCCCCAATTCGATTACTTTTAGACCTGCCAACGCACTCATCCGAACTCCTTACGCCCTCTCAAAGCCATTGTCTGCCGACTCAAATAAAAAACCCCCAAGTTGGATAACGAGGGGGCTGTTACGGTTGCGATGCGTAACGCACGCTTACTTTGACTTATCGCGAGAGGTGATGAAGTCAAAGATCGGAAGCACCATGCCCATGATGAGGATTGCCAACAGGTCAAACTGCTTGAGTTTCCAAATGTAGGGCAGAAAAAACAGGCCCAACATGCACAGTGCAATAAATTGAATCAAACGATTGGTCATGTTTGTTGTCCCAAAAATAAAAAAATAACCGTGCGGACTTGGCTTAACTGCCAAGGACGCGCTTTTCCAACCAGCGGGCGGTGCGCAGTAGACGCCCGTCCGCATTCAAATTCCCAACCAACTGAACACCGATCGGTAGGCCGTTGGCAGTCTCTAGCAGTGGCAATGAGACGCACGGCAAACCCGCAAAAGTCCACAACGTCGACATGATGGGGTTACCCGTCGAGCCGTGTCCGTGGGGTGCTGGCCCCAATGCCGCTGGTGTCACGATGGCATCAAAATGATCGAAATACTCATCGAAACCAGCCGCAGCATTTTGGCAACGGTCCAAAGCGAACAGGTAATCGGTGGCCTTGATGTCAGCGCCGCGCGCCAACAAAGTCTTGATTTCATCTGAGGCGACGCCACCCGACTTGGCCACAACCGAACCGATGTTCAGGTGCATCTCCGCTTCCATCACCGTCTTTAGCCAGCCCGTCGCGTTCTTAACGGAGTCATGCAGCGGCACCTCAGTCATGCAATCGCCAAGCTCCTCTGCGAGTGCCTCAAACGCCTCACGTGCCTCGGCATCCATGTCATCCCACTGCGCTGTTTTCACGAACATCAACTTCGGCGGCATTGGTGGCTCTTGTGCCGCCAATTTGCTAAGCGACATGGGGAAAACGACGCGCCCCTGAGCGCTCTCATGCCCGCCAATGATGACCTCGCCGACGCGCGCGAGGTCGTCAACACTGCGTGCGAAAACCCCAACCTGATCGAGCGAGGGCGCGCACTTCAAAACGCCGCCGTTGAAGACCAGTCCACGTGTCGGCTTGTAGGCATGAACACCACAGAAGGATGCCGGACGGATCACCGATCCATTGGTTTGTGTACCGATGGCGACGGGAACCATGCCGGCGGCGACTGCGGCCGCCGACCCACTCGAAGACCCCCCCGGGGTGTGAGCGAGGTTGCGTGGGTTTTTGGTGATTGGCGGGTTGAGATACGCGAGCTCTGCTGTTCGCGTCTTGCCCCAGACAACAGCGCCAGCGGCCCGCATGCGGTGAACCAAAAAAGCATCCACACTCGGTGTGCGCCCAACGGTGCCAGGGTAACCGAGCTCAGTGGGGTAATCCGCCGTGTCAATGTTGTCTTTAACGGCGACGGGCACGCCGTAAAGAGGCGGCAGATCACCACCGGCACGGGCCAAATCTTCCAGTGCCCAACGCTGGGCCTCAACCACGTCGGGCGATTGATGCGCAAACGCTTGCACCTCTGCTTCAACGGCCGCACCGTACTGCTGCAAGGCATCGTAAAAAGCCTGCAACGACAGCGCACCCGAGCGAAATGCAGTGTTCAGTTCTGAAGCACCCATTTCATGACACAAACGTTCCTGCGACATTCAATCTCCCTTTTTTGCCCAATTGGCCTGACAGCCGATTACTCTTTCTTATCCGAGCCGCCACCCATCAGGAAGGCTGGATCCATCACGCTGCCCTCTTCGTCTGCACTTGGCGTCACGTCCTCAATGGTGTGCTTGCTGTCGTACATCAAGTCAGGCAACCATGTGACGATCTTTGGCTGCACGTAAACCAATGCAATCGTGACAAAGACCATACCCAAGAACGGGAAGCAGCCCTTAAAGATCGTCCAGAGCTCAACCTCCTTCGGTGCGATGCCCTTCAAATAGTAGGCGGACATCGCCATCGGCGGGGTTAGGAACGACGTCTGTAAGTTGATCGCGATCAAAATACCAAACAGCATGGGGTCAACGTTGAAGTGCTCCAGCAAAGGCAAGAAGATGGGGACGAAGATGATGATGATCTCGCTCCACTCCAGCGGCCAACCCAAGATGAAGATGATCAGCTGCGTCAGCAACAAGAACTGCACGGTGCTCAAGTCCATGGACAGCATGAAGTCTTTCACGACGCTCTCGCCACCGAGGTAGGAGAACACGCTGGAGAACGTCCAGGAACCAACGAACAGGTAACACACCATCGCCGTTGTCTTGGCGGTCAGGAATACCGCCTCTTTCAACCGTTGCCAGGTGAACGCGCGGTAGATGACCGCCAATACGATGCCGCCCAATGAGCCCATCGCAGCCGCTTCGCTCGGCGTTGCCAGACCGAACAGGATCGAGCCCAGCACGGTCATGATCAGGGCCGCCAACGGTAAGAAAGCCGTCACCAGCAACTGCACCGCCTTAAGAAATCCGACATCGTCAACGTCTTTCGGCTTCGGCGCAAGCGAGGGATTAATCACAACCCGTGTCACGACATAGAGCAAGTAAAGACCCGCCAATAAAATGCCGGGGACCATTGCAGCAGCGTACAGCTTCACAACAGACACGCCAGCCGTTGCCGCGTAGACGATCAGCATGATCGACGGCGGAATCAAGATACCCAAGGTGCCGCCAGCAGCGATCACACCGGTCGCCAGCTTCTGGTCGTAACCCGCCTTGAGCATCGATGGCAGCGCCAGAAGACCCATCAGCGTCACCACGGCACCGACAATACCAGTGGCGGTTGCAAACAGAGCGCAAGTGATCAAGGCAGCCACCGCCATCGATCCGGGCACGTGGCGCAGAGAGACCTGCAAACTCTCAAACAATCGGTCCAAAATATTGGCGCGCTCGATGATGTAACCCATGAAAAGGAACAGCGGAATCGATATCAACACATCGTTGTTCATCACACTGAACGTGTTCTGTGTGAAGAGGTAAAAGATGTTGTTATCGAACAGTGCTTGGCCGGGTGTGTGGTACGCGTAGGCACCAAACATGATGCCCATCGCCATCAACGTGAAAGCGATCGGGAAACCCAAGAAAATAAATACGATAAAAAGCCCCAGCATCACCAGGGCAATGATTGGATCGCTCATGCTTTGTGGCCTTCCTCTTTGTTGCCAAATTGTTGTTGCAGTACCGTCTCCAGCTCCACGACGTCATCGCCGCGGTCCAACCATTCATTGTTCTTCATACACAGAATACAGCGGCAAAGCTCAGCCAAGCCTTGTAAGACCAGCGTGATACCCGCCACAAAAATAATCATCTTGAGCGGCCAAACCGGTACGCCCACCGGGCTGTTCACGCTCACCTCTTGGATGCGCATCGCATCGGCGCCGTAGAAAAAGCCTGAAAACACGAGCGCCAGGACGCCGGGGAAGAAAAACACGAGGTAAAGGAGGAAATCAACCTTCGCCTGCGTACGCGGCTGCCACTTGCGGTACATGAAGTCGCCACGCACGTGACCACCCTTTGACAGCGTATAGGCCCCAGACATCAAAAATAATGCCCCGTAGAGCATGTAACTCATATCGAACGCCCAGTCGGTCGGGTCATTCATGACGTAGCGACGAAACACCTCGTAGCACGTACTCGCCGTCAGGACCAAAACGGTCCAGCCGAAAGTCTTGCCAATCGTCTCTGACAAATAATCAACGGTGCGTATAAATTTAATCATGATGATCCATCAATAAAAAAAAGCCGCTGCTGGGCAGCCAGCAGCGACTGTTTTCAGCCGACCAAATTACTTGGGTAACTTGGTCTTGAAAACGTGCTCGTAAGCCGTTTTGTAGTCGGCTTCGTTGAAGAATGAGTAGTACGCAACGCGACGTGCCCAATCCTTCTGTGATGCCAACACCTTCTTGAAGAAGGGATCTTCTGCTTCCAAACGTGCCACCACTTTGTCCCATGCAGCGATTTGTGCATCAAACACAGCCTTCGGTGTGCGGGACACCTTAACGCCGTCTTTGGTGATCAACTTCTGCAGGTCACGTGAGTAGTTGTCCTGTGCCGTCCAAGTGTTGGAAGAGGACACCGCTTCAGAAGCGTATTCCAGAATCGCCTTCAGGTCGGGTGACAAAGCGTTGTACTTGTCCTTGTTGAAGATGATCTCAAAGAACTCCATCGCCTGGTGGTATGAACCCATTGAGTAGTACTTCGCCACGTCCTGCGCACCGAAGCGGCTGTCAGACGTTGGGTTGTTGAACTCGAACGCGTCAATCACGCCACGCTCCATCGCGGGCACAATTTCGCCGCCTGGCAACTGGGTCACTTTCATGCCGAGTTCTTGCATCAAGTCTGCAGCCAGACCCACGGTGCGGTACTTGAAACCGTTCAGTTCTTTCGCGGTCTTGGGTGGTGTCTTCTTGAACCAACCCAATGGCTGTGTTGGCATTGGGAACGCAAAGAAACCTTTCAGGTTCAGACCCAAGGTCTTTTGCAGTTCTTCGTAGAAAGCGTAACCGCCACCACGCATCATCCAGCCGAGTGTTTGCTCAGCGTTTGCACCTGTGACAGGGCCTGAGCCGAACAGTGAGGCCACCTTGGATTTACCGTACCAGTAAACCGCAACCGTGTGACCGGCATCCAAAACGCCCTTGCTAACGGCGTCGGTCACCTCGAAAGGCTTCACAACCGCGCCTGCAGTCAGGTACTCAATGCGCAAACGGCCACCGGCCATTTCGTTTACGCGCTTGACGTAGTCTTCCGCCATCTCGTTGAAGATGTCTTTGGCGCCCCAGGCACCTTGCATCTTGAACACGATCGGGGACTGCGCAACTGAAATCATTGGCGCTGACAGGGTCGCGACGCCAGCGGCGCCGGCGGCTGCCGTTTTAAAAAACTTGCGGCGCTGGTTAGCGTCTTTCACGGGTGCTTCAATAACTTGAGGCTTCGAATTTTCCATGGTGTCTCCTGAATGGTGAGAAAAAACCACCGACAACGTCAGATAGGCCTGAGGCAAATCACTGTGGTGCAGACAATGTAGCGATGTCTAGGACACAAATCTCATGGGGTAAACCCTATGTCTAGCCCCTCGTTCGACACCCATGTGACAACACTTTCGCGACTGGATTGAACAAACACAGCAAAAACAAACACTTAATCGACTTCACCAACGGACGGCAAGGAATTCAACATCATCATGAAGGATTTTCAGGTCGAAATCGATTGGTATTTCAAACGGCGCAGGCTGCTAAAAGCCGCAAGTCCCGCTGTACAGGCGCCCAGCAGCAAGGCGGGCGTTGCACCACCAGAACCCATCAACCCGAAACACAAGGCAACCGCAGCGGCACCGTGGGTCTGCCCCATCAGACGGGCCATCGCAATGACCGCGCTGGCACCGGCACTGCGGTTTGCTGGCGCACTCGACATGATCGCCCGCAGATTGGGAGACTGGAACAGTCCGAACCCAAGCCCGCACCAGGCCATGCGAAAGACGATGGACTCTGTGGTGGCGTTGGCGTCTAAGAGAAATAAGCTGACCATGCCTGTGCTCAACAGACACAAGCCAATCCCCCCGAGTAGCGCTGGCGCAACCCGGTCAGACAAGCGCCCGGCAAACGGCGCCAGAAGGGCGACAACAGCGGGCCAAGCGGTCATGAGAAAGCCCGTTTGAATGGGGTCTCGGTGTAGCACTTGTTCGAAATAAAACGGTAACGCAACAAACGCAATGCCCTGCGTGGCAAACGCCCCAACCGCCGTCACGGCAGAGAGTTTGAATAACGGAAGCCTGAACAAATCAACTGGCAGCATGGGGACGGCATGCCCCCTTTGCCGAACCACCAGCCAGCTGCCCGACAGCGCGGCAACCACCAAAGGCAAAACGATGTGCGGCCATCCCGACAGCTGCGCCGCAGAACCAACGCCGTAGATAAGCGTCCCGAAACAGACGGCAGAAAGTACTGCCGTGATTGGGTCGACTTTGTGCGCTTGCGGCACGGTATTGGGTAACGTTGACCACCCGAATACCAAAGCAAGAAGCCCCAACGGCACACTGATGCCGAACAGCCATGGCCAATTGGCGACTGACAGAATCAACGACGCAACGCTGGGGCCCAGCGTGAACGAGCTGCCAACGATGAACGCGTTCAGCCCGACGCCACGGCCCAGCCGTGCGGCGGGATAGAGGATGCGTATCAGCGCAATGTTGACACTCATCACACCTGCTGCGCCCAACCCTTGAACGCCACGTGCCAATGACAGCCACAACAGATCGGGGGCTAACGCGCAACCGAGGCTGGCCACCGTAAACACCGCGATCCCCCACAGAAAAACGCGCCTCGCCCCAACAAGGTCCCCCAATGCCGCTAGCGGGAACAATCCCGCGACGACGGCTAGCTGATAGGCGTTGACAATCCAAACTGAGGCCGCTGCGGAGGCATTCAGATCCGCCGAAATCGCGGGCAACGCGGTATTGGCGATGGATGTATCCAAGGCACCAAGCGCAACCCCTAAAAAGACCGCGATGAGCGCTTTGATATCGACCTTCATGGGTCCAATGGGTGATGCGTTTGGCGGTGCAGTCATGGGGTGTCTCCGAGGCAGTCGCACAGTGTGCCACCACTGACCCTGAAAAACCGCCCTGTGCGGGACACGCGCGTATTTCTATGCGGTAAAGTTGGGGCGCCCCTTGAGGGCTCAGAACACCCAAAAAATTCACGCATGGCTGACAACATTCCATTCAAACTCGCAGGCGTCATGGGTATGCCGATTTACCAATCACGCTCGCCGATCATTCACAACCACTGGATCAAGGCGCACGGTGTTAACGGGGCCTATGGGCATTTTCCCGTCCAGCCGGATCGCGTGGCGGCTGCCGTACTCGGCCTTCGTGCCCTGGGGATCGCTGGCTGCAACATCACCCTGCCCCACAAACTGGCGGCCATGCCGCTCATGGATACGCTCACGCCAATGGCCAAGCGGATGGGGGCCATCAACTGCATCGTCGTTGGCGAAGACGGGCACCTCACCGGCCACAACAACGATGGCTTTGGTTACATACAGAGCCTCAGGGACGAAGACCCTCTTTGGCGCGCCGATGCAGGCCCCATCGTGGTGCTCGGCGCAGGCGGTGCCGCACGCGCCGTCGTCATCGCGCTGATTGAGGCAGGCGCGACGACCATTCGCCTCCTCAACCGGACGCGAGGGACCGCTGAGAAATTGGCTGAGGGTCTTACGCCTACCGTTGAAGTCTGCGATTGGGGGCAACGCCATGAAGCTTTGCGCGGTGCGGCGATGTTAATCAACGCCACCAGTCAAGGCATGTACGGACAGCCGCCGCTCGACATCGTGTTGGACACGCTGCCCACGGATGCTTGGGTGTCCGATCTGATTTACATCCCCTTGGAAACGCCGTTATTAGCGGCTGCCCGTGCCCGCGGGAATCGCACGGTTAACGGGTTGGGCATGCTCATCAATCAAGCCATACCGGCTTTCGAGGCCTGGTTCGGCGTCCGGCCGCAATCGAGCCCCGAACTCCGTGAAAAGCTGCTCGCCTCTTTTTGAACGCCATTCATGTCACTTCAAACACCGCTCAGCATTGCCGTTGCGGGTGCTGGCTACATCGGCCAAGCGCACATCAACGCCATTTTGTCCACGCCAGGCTTTCGCCTGACCGCGATCGTCGACCCCTCAGAGGCGGGACAGGCCGTAGCCAGCAAAACGGGCGTCCAACACTTTGAATCCCTCGACGCCCTGCTCTCACACAACAAGCCGGATGCGGTGGTTTTAGCGACGCCCAACGCACTCCATGTGACGCAAGCGCTTCAGTGCGCCAAGGCGGGTGTGGCGATTTTGTTAGAGAAGCCAGTCGCGATCACCGCGGCAGAGGGTGACCGTTTGCTGACGGGCCTCGGCGCGCATGCCGAGCGTGTGTTGGTGGGGCATCACCGGGCGCACAGCAGCATCATGCGCGCGGCCACCGCGTGCATCGGCAGTGGTGACTTAGGGCGCTTGGTATGCGTCACTGGGAGCGCCACGTTTTATAAGCCTGCGGAGTACTTCGCGACCGCGCCGTGGCGATCTCAAGCGGGCGCAGGCCCTATTTTGCTAAACATGATTCACGAGGTACATAACTTTCGGATGCTGTGCGGTGAGGTGAAGAGCGTCCAAGCCATGGTCAGTCATGCCACGCGCGGCTTTGTGGTTGAGGATACCGCCGCGATCACATTCGAATTCGAGAATGGTGCGCTGGGGACATTCATGTTGTCTGACTGTGCCGCATCGCCCCGCAGCTGGGAGCAGACCAGCCAAGAAAACAAGGCGTACACCAGTTATCCGAGCGAGGATTGTTACGTCCTCTCGGGGACCCGCGGGACTTTATCCGTGCCGACAATGCGACTGCACCGCTACCCATCAGACGACGCGCGTTCATGGTGGCTGCCGTTTGAGACGCAGACGTTGCCTCTGGATGCGGAGGATCCGATCGCACAGCAAATGGCGCATTTTGAGGCCGTCGTGAGAGGAACAGCGTCCCCTTTGGTCAGCGTGCGGGATGGTCTGCGCAACCTTGCGATCACCGAGGCCATCGTGCAAGCCGCCCAAACGGGCCAACGTGTCAACCTCTAGCGCGTCGCTCCCAAATCGTCAGTGCACCGCCTGCAACACCGCAGACCGTAATCAGGGCGATGCCGATCAGCGATGTGTGATCGGGAACGTTGCCAAAGGCCATCCACCCCCCCAACAAGGCGAACCCGATTTGTGCATACATGTAGGGCATCAGTGTTGACGCAGGCGCGTGCTCGTAGGCCTTGATGAGGAAATAGTGGCCAACAGTGCCAGCGAAGCCAATTAACAGGAGCAATGCCCACAACGACGGATCCGACAAGGGCGTCCAAATCCAGGCGAGCGCCAAACTGCTCAAGATCGCGCCCACCCAAACCGAATAAAAATGAGTCGTCATCCCATGTTCTGTGGCCGCCAAGCGTTTTGTTATCAGCTGGAACGCCGTGTTGACCGCAACAACGCCCAACGGATAAACCACCGCCCAGCCAATCTCGGACTGACCAGGGCGCACGATCACCAGCGTCCCAACGAAGCCCCCTAACACCAGCGCCACGCGCCATAAAGACACGTGCTCACCCAACATGGTGGCAGCGAAAAACGTCACAAAAAGCGGTGTGGTCATCAAAATGGCTGTGAACTCCGCAACCGGAAACACCTGCAAACTGGCGATCGCGAGCAGCGTGAGCAAAGTGAACAAAATACCGCGCGTGAACTGCAGCCCCAGATGCTGCGTTTTAAACACCTGCAGACCCAGCTTCGGCAAAAAAAATCCGCTCGTCAGGACTGCCTGGGTCACGTATCTCACCCAAATGATCATCATGATGGGCACATGAAGGCTGAGGTGTTTGTTCACCGTGTCAATCAGCGCAAAAAAAGCAACCGCCAGCAACACAAGGGCGATACCCAATAGCGTAGAGGGCGAACTGCGAGCGAGATGAGCGGGCATAAAAAAGGGAGCTTTGCGGGCCCCCTGTGTATCGATTGATGGACGGCGTGTCGCTATTCTACGAGCTGAAGTCGTTCAACGCGGCTTCAGCAAGTCGCGTGCGCACCAACGCCATGTTGGCAGTCGATAAGCGCACCAGCGGCGCCCGAACATTGGCCCAGTCATCCTCGCCCGTCAGGATGGCCATTGTGGCTTTGAAGGTTGGCAACATCCCTGTCGCGTTAAGGAGGTCAATGTACGCAGCGGTCTTAGCCAACGCCTGTTCAATGTCAACCGCATCGCGACTGGCCACCAAACGCATAACGGTTGCTGGCATCACGTTCGCAACCCCGCTCACCGCGCCATTGGTACCGACTTGTGCAAGGGATGGGATGTCCAGCTCATTGCCCACCCACACTTGCAGCCCAGGGGCGAAGGCGTCAGCGAGCGCCAGCGAGTGTTGGCGGTCGCACGCGCTGTCCTTGATACCCAAAATACCGCCTGGGTTTTGACTCACCAGTGATGCGATCACATGTGCCGACAGGCCCACCCCCGCGACCTGCGGGATGTGATAGAGCACCGCACGGAGCGTCAAGCCGAGTGCGGCAACGCCGTCGAAAACAGCCTGCAGCGCATGGGTGATACCGGTGTCGGACACGGCCTTAAAAAAGAAAGGTGGCATCAGCAAACAGCCGTGCACGCCGAGCGTTGTCGCATGCGCGCTCAAGGCAATGGCATCCGGTATCGCGGCAGCACTGGTGTGGACCAACAAAGCCCGTGGATCCACGCCGGCGGTGATTAATTTTTCAAGCGCATCTTGTCGCTCGTTGACGGAAAAAGATGGCCCCTCCCCTGTGGTACCAAAAAGCGTGAGACCGGCACAACCCAATCCCAACAGTTGCTTGGCGTGCGCGGCAAGCAGGTCGTGACGGATCTCACCTTGTGCGGTTACCGGTGTCAGCAAAGCGGGCCAAATACCCTGATGGGGACGAAATGTCATGTTGGACTTTCAGAGAATTTTTGCGATCAGAGCGACGCGGGAACATACCCAAACTGCATGGGTAACCACAGAACAATCTCAGGCACCAGGATGAGCACCAACAGCGCGGCCAGGAGTGCGAACAGGAAGGGCCAGATTTCGCGAATCATATCGGCGAGCTTGATACCAGTCGTGCCATTGATGACGAAAAGCAAGATGCCGTAGGGCGGCGTGATCAAACCAATCATGCAGTTAATGACTGCGACCACACCAAAATGGACGAGGTCGATGCCCATCGCCCGACAGGCTTGTAAGAAGAGCGGAATGATCACCAAAATAATGGTGGTCGCATCGAGGATACAACCCAGCAACAAAAGCAACAGGTTGACGCCGAGCAAAAAGACGAGCGGGGTCACGGATAACGACTGCAGAACCTCAGCGAGGAGCGTCGGAATGTTTTCGGACGCAACGATGTAGTTCAAAATCAAGGCACCACCGATCACAAGCCCTACAGAGGCCGATGATTTGACGCTTTCGAGCATGATGGCCCGCAGGCTAGCAACGCTCAGTGTTCGGTAAAAGACTGCCGCCAAAATCAAGGCGTAAGCGGCAGCGACTGCAGCCGCCTCGGTTGACGTCGTTACGCCGCCGTAGATACCCCACATCAAAATAACCGGCATTAACAGCGCAGGGAATGCCTTCACAGTGAGTGCGGGTAGCTCCCGTATCGGGACCACCGCATCGGCTTCGAACCCCCGTTTATGCGACAGGTAAATGTTCATGATCATGAGCATCAACCCCATCAACAACCCGGGCAAAATGCCGCCTAAAAAGAGAAATCCGATTGAGGTGTCGGATACCAATGCGTAAATCACCATCGGAATCGATGGTGGAATGACCGGGCCGATCGTGGCGGATGCAGCCGTGATCGCGGCCGCGTACCCCGGGCTGTAGCGGCCATCGCGGGTCATCATTTGGATGATGACTTTTCCGATGCCGGCGGCGTCCGCCACGGCAGACCCCGACATACCCGAAAAAATCAAACTGGACACAATATTCACGTGTCCAAGGCCGCCTTTGAAGCGCCCGACCACACCAACGCAGAAACTGAGCAGGCGCTCGCTGATTGAGCCCGCGTTCATGATGTTTGCCGCAACAATGAACAGCGGGACAGCCAACAGAACAAAACTGTCGTACAGGCCGTAAATGATCTGTTCACCCGCGAGGCCAAGATCTTGGCCCACCATCGCGAGGTACACCACAGCAGCGGCGATGATCGCATGGGCAATTGGCATGCCGATGGCAGCCAACAGAAAAAGCGTCGCTAGGCACGCCCCGAAAGCCAGACTCATGCCGCATTCCCCTTGACACCGTTGACCAACGGCGCCTCCCCTTCAAGGGGCTCGCCGCGGATGACGCGCAACAGCCCGCGCGCGTAGATAGCGATGGTCGCAACCATGAAGATCAAATAAATTGAAAAGATGTACATCAACGGGATGCGCAGTGTCCCGCTCTTCTTTATTTTTAGAAAAGTAACAAAATCAAACGTGCGCGGCAATGCCGCAATCATGACCGCGATGATGACCAGTGCGGCCACACCTGCGAGCCAACGCCTTGTTTTGGGTGACACATGCCAGTACAGCATGTCGAAACGCACGTGTTCCTCATTGCGCAACGAGAAAGACGCCCCCCAAAAAACCGTCCACAACCACATGGTCAAACACAGTTCAAGTGTCCAACCGAGGGGGTAATTGAAAACGTAGCGTGCTGTGATTTGAATCACAAACGCTAAAAACATGACCGACAACATGATCACGCCAACGTCATCAGCGCGATTTTGTAACCAGGTGGTGATGGGTTTCATAGGTGACGACAAAAACGGCGACCGCTGATACGTGATCAGGGCCGCCGCTCGGTTGCTCGTTATCCGACCGTTGCAATGAACGGCGGCAGATTACAGCGCGTTGATTTTCTCAAGCGCGCCCTTCTCCCAGGATTTTGACAAATCAGACTTCAGGTAAGCGCCCTGAACGGCCTGACGGAACGCATTCAAATCGGGTGAGTAGACCTTGAGGCCCTTTTCCTTCATGAACGCTTCCAACTCGCCTTCGAGCTTCAACTGCTTTTGGCGACCAGACTCAGCTGCGGCATCAGCTGCTTTTTGCATCGTCGCTTGTTGCGCCGGTGTCATCTTGTCCCACACTTTTTTGCTAATCGTCACGTAGTTCAAGTCAACGAGGTGATTCGTCAAAACGATCTGCTTTGTCACCTCATAAAACTTTGACTTTTGCACGGTTGGCAACGGGTTGTCTTGGCCATCAACGGCTCCCGTTTGGAGCGCCGTGTAGACCTCACCGAAGGCCATGGGTACAGGATTTGCGCCCAGTGCTTTGCCCAAGAATTGCCATGCCTCAGAACCAGGCATCCGCAACTTAACACCAGCCATGTCGGCGGGCGTCTTAATGACTTTGTCTGTCCGCAAATTCACTTGGCGGCGACCCAGATACATCACGGTCAGAAGTTTCACGCCCAGTTCGTCCTCAACCTTCTTTTTGTAGGGCTTGAAGAAGTCAGAGTTGAAAACAGACACCTGGTGTGCCGCATCACGGTGCACGTAGCCAGCGGCAAACACACCAAACTCTGGGAAGAACTCAGCCATCTCTTGCGCTGATGCAATTGACATTTCGAGATTACCGCGGGAAATGGCCTCAAGCTCAGTGCCCTGCTTGAAGAGGGACGCGTTCCAGTGTGGGTCGAACTCGGCGAACGCAGAAACGGCGGGAGCGAAGATTGTGGTCATCGCAATCGCGCGCTCATCATTTTCCGAAGCGGGCGAAGACAAGCGCAATTTGACCTTGTCAGCGGCAAAGGCCGCACCTGTCACCAAGGACAGAGACAGAACAGCGGTCGAGGCGATGAGGCCTCGGCGTAGAGTTGAAACAGACATAGGAGTCTCCTGAGTTAAAAAAACTTTTCGGCCCGTTGCCGCAAGCAGCGGAGATCGTATCAGGTTATTTATTTATGTACTAGTTGGTACATAAATAAATTTTGCGGTAACATTGGCTTAGGCGCACAAAAACATAGGGTTTTCCCTAAACTATATCGCCCGCGAAAGTCATTCATGAACCGACTGGTACAACCGGAACACGCCACAACCGATCTCTCGCCCAAGACGTCCATGCGTCGGTTGGAGGAAGCGGAGCGGACGCGCCAAGACATCTTGACGGTCGCTGCGCACGAGTTCAGCGAGAAAGGCCTTGCCGGCGCACGGGTCGACGAAATAGCGGCGACCACCAAAACCAGCAAGCGGATGATCTACTACTACTTCGGTAGCAAAGCGGGTTTGTACCTCGCCGCGCTCGAGGCCAAGTACAAGAAAGTTCGCGACACAGAACACAACTTGGATCTGCTGCACATGGCGCCTGAGCCGGCGTTGCGCTGTTTGGTGGCCGTCACGTTCGATCACCACCTCAACAACGAGGACTACATCCGCATGGTCATGAACGAAAACATGAACCGCGCCAAGTACCTGAAGCAAAGCGAGAACGTACAGGCGCTGAACCGCCCGGCAATTCAAATTTTGAGCGACATCTACAAACGCGGCGTCGCATCTGGGGTCTTTCGCGAAGGCCTTGATCCAGCGGACATCCACGCATCGATCTCCGCGCTGGCTTTCTTCAATGTCTCCAACCGACACACGTTTGGTGTCATCTTTCAACAAGACAACCAGTCGCCTGCCTACATTGCCATGCGTCGGGACAACATCGTCGAGATGATCCTTCGCTACGTCAAACGCTAACCAGTCACACCAACCCAAGGAAACCCCATGAAAATCCTAACCCTCCACGGCATCAACCTGAACATGTTTGGTAAGCGCGATGCCAAGACCTATGGCACCGCAACGTTGGCCGAGATCGATGCCGAGCTCAAGCGTATCGGCCAGAGTTTGGGTGCAGAGGTTGAGTGCTTCCAAACGAACTTTGAAGGGGCAATGGCCGAGCGCATACACCAGGCCTACTTCGATAACGTGGATGCCGTTTTAATCAACGCGGGCGCCTGGACCCATTACAGCTACGGCATTCGTGATGCCTTGGCCATCCTCAAGTGCCCAATTCTTGAGGTGCACATGTCCAACGTTCACGCACGAGAGGCATTCCGTCACACCTCGGTGTTTGCCGAGGTTGTCCAGGGGCAGATCTGTGGCTTTGGCACGGAAAGTTACATGGCCGCCCTGCGCACGGCAGTCACTCTGGTAAATAAGGCAGCTGCGTGAAGCCCTTAACGCCGCTGATCGACGGCAATACCCACTTTATTGCGCACATTGGGTTCCCCACGCACAGCTTTAAAGCGCCATTGATTTACAACCCGTACTTTGCGGACGCAGGAATCAATGTGGTCGTCGTTCCGATGGCGTGTGAGCCCGCTCAGTTCGAGGGACTGATCCGTGCCGTGTTGCCGCTTCCGAACTGTAAAGGCGCACTGATCACCATGCCGCACAAAGTCACCGCAATGGGATTGGCGAGTCAGATATCGCCCGTGGCGCGGGTCGCTGGTGCGTGTAACGCCATGCGGTGTGGCGACAACGGCGAGGTCATCGCCGACATGTTCGATGGCGCTGGCTTTGTATTGGGCGTCAAGGGTAAGGGCTTTGATCCCGCAGGTAAGCGGGCCTTGGTTATCGGTAGCGGTGGCGTGGGCAGTGCGATTGCGGCGTCGCTTGCGGATGCGGGCGTCTCGGATTTGGGGGTCTTCGACGTCAACGCCCCCGCTGCGGCAGCACTTGCAGAGCGCTTAAAGCGGCACTACCCAGGTCTGAGCGCGCATCCCAGTGCACCAGACCCCAGAGGCTTTGACTTGGTCGTGAACGCAACGCCTCTCGGTATGCGAGCAGACGACCCCCTGCCCTTCGATACCCATCACCTGGCCGCATCAACATTTGTGGGTGAGGTGGTGATGAGCCAAGAAGAAACGCCTTTGCTGGCCATCGCACGTGCCAAGGGGTGCGCTGTTCAGGTCGGCGTCGACATGTTGTTCGAGCAAATCCCTGCGTATTTGGCGTTCTTTGGGCTGCCGAACACCACAGCGAGCCACTTGCGTCAGGTGGCCCAAATTAAGTACATCTGAGCACAGAAGGAGGACGTGTGAGCGATTTTTTGATCAAACAAACCGATGCGCGTGAGCCGCTTCTGCCCGTGTTCAGTGATATTGCCAACCCGATCGGTCTCAACGGCATCGAGTTCATCGAGTACAGCACCGCCCGACCCCAAGCGCTCGGACAGGTCCTTGAGATGATGGGTTTCCACCCGGTGGCGCGGCATCGATCCCGAGAGGTGCAACTGTACCGACAAGGCGATATCAACATCGTCGTTAACGCCCACGAAGCGAGTCAAGCGCCGGGGCCACTGAGTGCTGGGTTGGCGGGCGACGAGCGCACACCAACCCGCATCGCGGCTATCGCATTTCGCGTCCGTGATGCGCGTGCCGCGTTCGAAAGCGTGATCGACAAGGGCGCCTGGGCCGTCAACACGCATCCGCAGGTCATGGAGTTGAATATTCCTGCGATTCACGGTGCAGGCGGCAGTCGAATTTACTTTGTTGATCGTTACAAAGAGTTCTCTATCTACGATGTTGACTTTGTCCCTATACCCGGGGTCAACCAGCGACCACCGGCCACCGCAGGTATGCATTTTTTCGGGATCGTCCAATACATTGGTGCCGACCGATGCAACGACTGGATCACTTTTTATCAATCGCTGATGGGCGCGCAACCCATCCCCCAAGACCAACGCTTCGGCATTCTTCCCCAAGGGACACTGATTCAGTTCCCTGCCGTTGACCCAGGTGCCCGCTTCATGATGCAACTGGTTGAGCCCAACGTTAACGTGATGGATGGTCGGGAATACCTGCAGCGCATCGGGCTCGGTGTTCCCGATGTGATGGCTGCCGTGAAGATCCTTCGCGATCAGCATGTTGAATTTATAGAGACGCCAGCAACGCACACGGACAGTCGCGGTGCCATTACAAAAACATATGAGCAGGCGGTCGTCTTTGAACTTGTCCAGAGCTCGCGTGAGGCGCCAACACCATGAACAGCCGCGTTCGCCAAACCATCAAAAACTTTGGCATGGACACCATCACGCTCGCGGGTCCATTGGCTGCCAAACTCGACGCGATATCTGAGGCGGGTTTCTCGCAGGTGATGTTGAAAGCCAACGATTTGGTCGGGCATCCTGGCGGCTTCAACGCGGCCGTGGCCGAGTTTAAAGCCAGCGGCTTACGCGGCACTGGTTTTCAAGTGCTGCGTGATTTTGAAGGCCTGTCGGGTGACCTTCACAGCTACAAAGTGGATATCGCCAAGTCAATGCTCGAAATGTGTGCGGCACTCGGCTGCGATGTTTTGCTGGCGTGCTCCTCAACCTCGACGCACGCCAGCGAGAGCAGAGCGCACATTGCGCGCGACCTCCGCAAGCTCGCGATGCTTGCGATCCCCTTCGGTATCAAAATTGCGTACGAGGCACTGTCCTGGGGCCGCACCATCAATGAGTTTTCGCAAGCGTGGGATGTGATCTCCGAGGCGGATTGTCCAAACCTTGGGTTGGGGTTGGATTCATTCCATATCTTCGCCAGCCAGACGCCGTTGGATGAGCTCAACTTCATTGCCCCACACCAAATTTTCTTGGTCCAGCTCGCTGACTTCATGTGGCAGGAGACCCCAACGTTTGAGGAGCGCCGGACCACGGCCAGGACCTTCCGTGTTTTCCCGGGTGAAGGCGTTCACAGCGCCGATCTCAAGGCCTTGGTTTTGAAGTTGGAGGACCTCGGATACAGCGGCGACTACAGCTTTGAAGTCTTCAACGACGACTACCAGCAGTTGCCGCTGCAAACAGTCACCATGCGGGCTCAGAAGTCAGCGCTCTGGCTGGCCGATGATGTGATGCAGCGAAACGCGCCCGATATCCACGCGATGCGACTGCGTTAAGTCGGCATCGTTAAACGGACCGTGAAGCCGGCACCGCTGGGTTGGTTGTTGAAAAACGTCAAGGTCCCGCCAACCAAACTGACCCGCTCCCGCATGAGCTGAAGCCCGAGATGCCCTTCGGCCGCGGGCGCGTCGAAATCAAAGCCGGGGCCGGCATCAACAACCGTCAGTGCGAGGTCATGCGCTGTGGTGGTCAGCGTCACCCGAATGCCCTCGCCCCCCGCATGCTTTGCGGCATTGCTCAACCCCTCCTGCACCACTCGAAAGACCACCGTGCGAATCGCATTCGTCGGGGCAGGGGTCTGCGGATCGATCGAAAAATCAGTCTCAACCGCGTGGCCACGGAGCCGGCTGAATTGATCGATGGCCGTTTCAACGATGCCCCGTAACGTCGCGCCGTCGAGGTCGGGCAATACGTTTGCGACAGCGATGTGACGCAACTCATTGGCTGCCGTGCGCAAAGCGTTGATGACTGCGGTCAGGTCCTTACGCGTCTGCGCCACAACGCTGGGTTGGGCCTCCAGATCCTGCGCCGCGAGTTCGAGCTTGATCAATGAAAATGCAATCGACTGCGCTGGGCCGTCGTGAATATCTGCGGCAATTCGCCGCGCCGTCAACTCATTAACCAACGCCGACTGCGCCTGGAACCGCGCCAGACCCATGCGCAGCCAACGTTGACGCAGCCAGACAAACAGGCCGCCACTGATAAGTCCCACCAATGCCAGCGCAAAAATCCAATGTAGCAGCGTCAAAGCAACGAACCCGATGATTAAAATGCCAATGGTATTCGATGTTTATGAACCCAGATGGCCCCCGCTGATTTGGCCATCGCCGCAACGAACAAATGGAAAAACAGACCACCGCCCCCGCCATCGAGCCTGCCCACACAACGACCATGCGGACACACATGGCGGCTCAAAAGCGCCTGATACAACTGCTCGGCTTCGGCGGTTTGTTACCGTTTTATGGCCTGGCTGCAGTCGCTGCATGGGGTGACCCCGTTCTTAAGGCGCCTGCCCTCTCGCTACTCGCCGTCTATGCGGCCACCATCATCAGCTTTATTGGCGGCGTTGCCTGGGCCATGTCGCTGCTGACGCAGCCAAGAGCCCCCCGCCTGACCCAAAACCTGTTGGTTTGGAGCGTCATTCCGCCGTTGTTGGCGGCAGCGTGCTTCTTCGCACCCTTGGCCACCCGCTTGTGGCTTTTGGTCATGGTGTTGGCAATCGCTTGGATCGCTGACAAGCGGTTTTCAAAGGCGCTCGATTTGCCGCCCGAATGGATTCAATTGCGCGCCGCGCTGAGTCTCCTCGCCATTGGTGCGCTCAGCTGGGCCGCATCGAATGTGGCTTAAACGCCGTCAATAAGGGCAATCTGGCCGATTGAGTTGGCCTGCCGGTGCGGCAAAAGCGCCTGGTAACCATCGCTGTTGTACCAGGCCAGCGCTGCGGCGCGGCTGGGAAACTCGATCACCACATGGCGTGAGCCACTGCTTTCACCCTCAAGTTGAGTCGACTCCCCTCCTCGAACAAGATACTGACCACCATGCGCTGCGACAAGGGCTGGGACGCCAGCAGCGTAAAGCGCGTACCCCTCGGGATTGGTAACGGTCAAATGACCAACAAGATAGGCTTTGGGCATGGGGGGGTGTCCTGTAGGTGAATCAATTTGGGCTTGCGCTCAACGCAGCGCATTATTATTACGTTTTGTGCAGATCTGAGGAGCCTGAATGTTCATCAAGAATACCTGGTACGTTGCATGTGCATCGACGGATGTCGGCGAGACACCATTCGGTCGCCGGATTTGTAACGAATCGATTGTTTTTTTCAGAGACGATGCCGGACAGATTCAGGCGCTTGAGGACTTTTGCCCCCACAGGGGGGCACCGCTCTCGCTGGGCCGCGTGGTCAATGGCCGGTTGGTGTGCGGCTACCACGGACTCGAAATGGGCTGTGAAGGCAAGACCGTCGCCATGCCTGGGCAGCGGGTCGGCGGCTTCCCAGCCATCAAGAAATATGCGGTCACTGAGCGCCATGGCTTCGTTTGGGTGTGGCCGGGCGATGGCCTCGCCGCTGACCTCAACCTGATGCCGCGCTTGACCTGGGCCGACAACCCCGAATGGGCCTATGGCGGCGGCATGTATCACATCGCCTGTGACTATCGCCTGATGGTCGATAACCTCATGGATTTGACCCACGAAACCTATGTGCACGCGGGCAGCATTGGACAGCGGGAAATTGATGAAACCCCCTGTGTGACCAAAATCGATGGCGACCATGTCACAACGAGTCGCTTCATGAGTGGCATCGAGGCGCCCCCTTTTTGGAAAATGGCGCTCAGGGGTAACAACCTGCCTGACGACCAGCCCGTTGACCGCTGGCAAATCTGCCATTTCACGCCGCCCAGCCACATCATGATCGAGGTGGGTGTCGCGCTCGCTGGCAATGGCGGCTATGACGCCCCCGACGATAAAAAGGCCTACAGCGTGGTCGTTGACTTTCTCACGCCCGAGACCGAAACCAGCATGTGGTACTTCTGGGGTATGGCACGCAAATTCAACGTCAAAGACGATGCGCTGACGCAAGCGATTCGGGACGGCCAAGGGAAAATTTTCAGCGAAGACCTGGAGATGCTCGAAAGTCAACAACGCAATATTTTGCGTATGCCACAACGTAAACTGCTCAGCCTCAACATTGATGCCGGAGGGGTTCAATCCCGACGCGTCATTGACCGCTACCTCGCACTCGAAACAACGGTTTAGACGCCGCCTCACGCATGAAAATCATCGACATCCGCGAGCAAACGCTCCCCATCAGCTCGCCCATCCGTAACGCCTACATCGACTTCAGCAAGATGACGTTGAGCCTCGTGGCTGTGGTCACCGACGTCATTCGTGATGGCAAGCCCGTCATTGGCTATGGCTTCAACTCAAACGGTCGATATGGCCAAGGGATGTTGATGCGCGAGCGCTTTATCCCACGTGTTTTAGAGGCCGATCCGGCATCGCTTTTGGACGATGCGGGGACCAACTTAGACCCCCACCGTATCTGGCAATGCCTTTACACCAACGAGAAGCCGGGCGGCCACGGTGAGCGTTCCGTCGCTATCGGCACCATTGACATGGCTGTCTGGGATGCCGTCGCGAAGATCGCGGAGAAGCCGCTATTTCAGCTGCTCGCAGAGCGCTATGGCGACGGCCAAGTGAATCAAAAAATATTTGTCTACGCCGCGGGTGGTTACTACTACCCAGGGAAAGACGACAGCCAGTTGAAAGATGAAATGCGCAGCTACCTTGACCGGGGCTACAGCGTTGTAAAAATGAAGATCGGTGGTGCATCGCTCGACGAGGACCTTCGCCGCATTGACTCTGTGCTGAGTGTTCTGCAGGATGGCCAAAAGTTAGCGGTCGACGCCAATGGCCGTTTTGATTTGGATGCCGCCATCGCTTACGCGAAAGCGCTATCGGCATACGACTTGTTTTGGTACGAAGAAGCGGGCGACCCCCTCGACTATGAATTGCAAGCCACGCTGCGCCACTACTACAAGAACCCCATGGCGACGGGCGAAAACCTCTTTTCGATGCAAGATGCGCGCAACCTCATCCGGCACGGGGGTATGCGCCCAGACCGCGACTGGCTCCAATTTGACTGCGCACTGAGCTATGGTCTGGTGGAGTACCTGCGGACCCTTGACATGATCAAAGCGCACGGCTGGTCCCCCGCGCGCTGTATCCCGCACGGTGGGCACCAAATGTCGCTCAACATTGCAGCGGGCCTCGGTCTCGGGGGTAACGAGTCGTATCCCGATTTGTTTCAGCCATTTGGCGGTTTCCCAGACGGTACGCGTGTCGAGAACGGTTACGTGAACCTACCCGCCTTACCCGGCATTGGCTTCGAAGGTAAAGCGGACTTGTTCGCCGTGATGTCACGGCTTGCGAGCAACAAAGCCCACTAACGCGGATCGGCCGGCGTGACCAGCCCCCTCCGCCAATTCAGCCTCGTAGGTGCAACGGTCGAGGACCTCATACCCCTCAAAAGCGGACACCAATAGGTCTTCGGTGTACAGGTGTTCCAATCGCCCCGGGCCGCCGGTGTTGAACCTCAGCTGCCCTGTGCCATAACCTTGAATGAGGACCACCCCGCCGGGCTTCAGGCAGGTGTCAATCTGTTTGAAAATGGCAGCGCGCTCAGCGGGGTCTGCGAATTGGAAAAAAATCCCGACGACGCCGTCATAGCGGTTGATACCCCAATCAAATTGCGCGCAATCGGTGCAGGTGAAAGCAACCTCAACCCCATGATGCACCGCATGTTGTCGCGCTTTCGCGATGGCAACATCGGAAAAGTCAAAGGCATCGACCTGCCACCCAGCGCGCGCCAAATGCACACTGTTGCGACCTTCCCCATCCGCAACAGCCAACAAATGGCCGCTCGGCAACAGGTGTTGCTTTGCCACCAAATACGCATTGGCTTGCTCGCCAAACACAAACAATGGCGTGTCGAAACGCTGATTCCATCGGTCCTTGGGATTCTCAAATGCGCTCATCAGTATCTATCAGTCCGTAAAGTTAGCCGAAATCTGACCCAAAACGCCAAAATCAACGTGTACTTGGTCACCCGGAGACACCTCAAGAGGCACCATGCAGGTGCCAGTCGTCACGAATTCGCCGGCGCGCAGCCCGACGCCCAGCGCCCTGAGCTCATTGGCGATCCATACGAGGGCGAGCCTCGGATCGCCCAATACCGCCGCGCCGCTGCCCTGACGGGTCCAAGCCCCACCGCCCGCAGGCGTGACCGTGGCCGAAACACCATGTTGTGCGAGGTTAAGGTCCCGCCAAATTTCGGGCGCTGTGGGCCCGGGTAAAAACTGATGTGCGCACGCGTTGTCGGCAATCAATGCGGCTTCGCCTGCATTCACAAAATCACGAAAGCGCGCGTTCGGCACCTCTATGGCAACAGACAAAGTAGCCACAGCGTTCATGACCTCATCGAGGCTGTAGGCCGACGCCCTGGGCGGTAGGTTCTCGGCGAAGGTGAACACCATCTCGGGTTCGGCAACGCGCATGCGGTTCCCGCTAAGGGAGATGGGCTCACCCAGCTGCTGAAGGGTTCGAGCGAAAATTCGCCCCGCCAGTGGGCCCGAAACCCCAATGTGCTTTTGCCCGGCTTCACTGGTGGCTGCAATTTTCCAGCCAACGACGGGACTTGCCATGGCATCACAGAGGTGGCTCTGTGCGGCATAGCCATCCTCGCGGGACATCGGTCGTTGCCCGATTGGGAGCGCATCGATCGCCTGACCTGATTGCCAGTGACTGGCGATGGTTTGCGCAATTTGCTTTGTTGTTTCGGTATCCATCATTGTGAATCTTTGTGGTCAGGGATTTCAGGGCGTTGGCGCGCGCGCACCTCGGGTTAAGCCATTGGGTAGCCAAAATAAAAGCCGGTAGAAAACCCAAAGCATGATTAAGGGGATGACAACGGTCTGCATCAAGAACGTCACGATGAGGTGGACGATATGCTGAGATGCCAACTCAGCCTTGCGCTTCATGTCATCGGCGCCGGCGACAAAACGGTCATAGCGCTGCTTCAAACCCAACGACCAAGGGCTGCTTGCCTCACCGTCAGGCGGCGTCGCCTCTAGTTTCATGCCCCGCAGATCGGTTGTTGTGGTCTGTAACCCGTTGACTTGCGCCGTGTAACTGTCGGCAAAAAAATGTTCGTAAACCATGCTGGACCCCACCATGGTGATGGGCATGATAAAGCGCACGAAAACGACCATCGCCGCCACGTGGTGTAGCCAGTTAGGTGCTCGGTTTTTATAAAACAGGATCCCCCAAACAAGGCTTAAGCCAGTGATCAAAGCCGACACCGTCCAGTTCGCAGACAGCGCGAGTAACACCTTTTGCACCCCGAACGCCACACTGGCCCACAACATAACGGACGAGAAATAGGCGACAAGCTCGTTGATTGGCCCCAACAATTGGCCTGGTGCCAATGTCAAACCAAACCCAAACGGTTGCATCGCCACCTCGGTTCCTTGAATCATGGAGATCACGGCACCGAGGCCACGTCCAATGGCGAAGCTGTATAGCGACCGCTCAAGCCCCTCATTGATGAAGGCCTCTGCTGCCCGCGTCAGCGGGGTGTACCAAGCGGCCGCAATGATGAGGCCAACACCGACAGCGATGAACCAAGCCCGACGTTTTTGGTCGTCCATTCAAACTCCGAAATCAGGAAACCCCCAGTTTAGGCCGTTCTGCTTGCGTCGCAAAGTGCCGCTGACGCGACCGTTGGGCCCTAGAGATCCAACACCAGTCGTTCGCTGCTACACCGGGAGACGCAAGGCATCATGACCATCTGGCTGTCTTTCTCCGATTGGCTCAGTACGGCACAGCGGTGATCCACCACGCCCGCCAACACCTGCGACTCACAGGTGCCGCATATCCCCTCACGACATGAGAATGGGTGTGCAACCCCCAATCGCTCGATGGCATCGAGGACTGATTCGTCGGGAGACACCACGGTCTCAAGTCCACTGCTTTGAAGGCTCAAATGGAAAGATGCGACGGGCTCATCGGTTGCGACGACGGGCGCGGTGAAGCGCTCAGTGACCACCGAATCAGCGCTCCAACCCGCCGTCAGCTCGCCGATGTGATCCAACATGGCTGTTGGTCCGCAGGCGTAAACGCCGTCCCATCGCTTTTGAGCCAACAGCGCGCGCAAATCGAATGGTGCACCGGCTTCGTCATCCGCGTGGGTCCGAAGACGGGTGCCACAGATCACACGCAGCTCCTCGAGGTAGGCCATCCGCGCGGCCGAGCGTGCGCACAAGACCACCTCAAAATCACGCCCCTGCGCGGCCAAGCTCTGAGCCATTGCATAAATCGGGGTCACGCCAATACCGCCAGCAATCAGTAACACACGTGCGTGGTTGGCATTCAGGTGAAAGTGGTTACGAGGCGCCCCAATCGACAGCCTTGAGCCGACGTGCAACTGCGCATGGATCGCCTCAGAGCCACCGCGGCTGTTGGCATCGCGCCCAACGGCAATCTCATAGTGCGCAGGCGCGCCCGTTGCCGAATCAGTGACGTTTGTTAGCGAGTAACTGCGAGTCAGACCATTTGGCAAACGAACATCAATGTGCGCACCCGCCTCAAAGGATGGAAGCGATTCCTTGACATCATCCGGCGCAATGCGCAGCGCAACAACATCGCGCGCAAGCGCTGTCTTGGCGATGACTTTTGCTGAAATTTGGGTCATGGTTTGGGACGGATTACAGTTTTAAAGGCAGGCTGCGCAGCCGTTGACCGGTTGCAGCAAAAATGGCGTTGGCCAGCGCGGGGGCAACTGGCGGAACGCCGGGCTCGCCCACGCCAGTTGGTAATTCGGGGCTGTCGATGATGTGCACACTGACCGTCGGTGCCTCGCTCATACGTAACAGTGGGTAGTCGTGAAAATTAGACTGTTGAACGACGCCGTCTCGGAACGTGATCTCACCGTATAGGGCCGCGGTCAGTCCAAACAAAGCGCCGCCCGAAATTTGTTGACGGACAACGTCCGGGGTAACGGCTAAACCGCAATCAACGGCGCAGGTGATGCGGTGCACCGTCACCTGCTTGTCCACCACCGACACCTCCACGACTTGCGCCACACAGGTCTCAAACGATCGGTGTGCGGCAATACCAAGGAACCGCCCGGGGGCCGGCTGACCCCACCCGGCCTCGGTCGCAGCGCGCGTCAGGACTGCTTTCAAGCGTTCATCATCCCCCAGATGGGCCAGACGGAATTCAACCGGATCGCGCCCCGCTAAGTGGGCCAACTCGTCCATGAAGCTCTCGGCGCCAAATGCAGAGAAAGCGTGCCCCACTGAGCGCCAAAAGCCGACAGGCACCCCATGGTCCACGCTGACATGGTGGATCGATTGATTCGGTACAACGTAACCACCGGTGAGCCCTTCAACGCTGCTGCTATCCACCGTTAAACGCTTGAAGACGCCGTAGCCGCGCTCGCTCAGCCAGCTGGCAGCCGTCCATCCCACATAGGGCGAGAGCATCGCTTCGCCAGAAGCGTCCAGAAAATGTGCAAACGCATCGGCACCGACGCGTTTGGCACTGAGCCCAACAACCGCACCTGAGGCATCCAAGCCCCCTTGGTAAGCCATCAACGCGCTCGGACGGTAGAAGTCGTGCCGAATGTCATCCTCGCGGCTCCAGATCAGTTGAATCGGCAGACCTGTGGCCTTGCAGACCTGAGCCGCCTCTGCAACGAAATCGGTGTAGAGGCGACGGCCAAAGCCACCACCGAGGTAGGTGGCGTGAATCGTCACCTTATCCGCTGGCAAGTCGAGATGGTGCGCCGCCACTTGACGCGCGAGATCAGGGATCTGCGACCCCACCCAGACCGCGCCAGTCCCCGCTGCGGGATCGACTGTCACCGTGCAGGTCATGGGCTCCATTGTGGCGTGAGCCAAGTGCGGCGCCCAGTAATCGGCTCGCAGCGTCTTAGCTGCAGCCGCCAACGCCGCTTTGACATCACCCTTGCCATCGGCTGCCTGCCCGTCGTCGCGGGCCATGGCCACGGCCATCTCCTCACGCATCGTGTCTGATGTGTGCGCCGCCAAGGTCGGCTGATCCCATTCGATGGTCACCAATGCCGCAGCTTGCTTCGCTCGCCAATAGGTTTTAGCGACCACAGCCACGCCGTGGGGTAATTGAACCGCACGCACGACCCCGGGCTGCTCAAGCGCGCGGCTGGCATCAAACGCCTTGACACGGCCACCAGCAACCGGGCTCCGAACCACAACGGCCACATGTTGGTTAGGCACGCGCACGTCGATACCGTACTGAGCCGTACCAGTTGATTTCTCAAGCCCATCATGGTTAACGCTTGTTTGGCCAATGTAGCGCTGGGTCGTCGGTAGTGTCACATGCGATGGATCGGGCAAGGGGCGATTCGCCGCGGCTGTGACGAAGTCACCGTAAGGGTAGGACGCTTGTGCATGCCACACCTGACCATCCATCAGCTGCAGGGCCTCCGGCGCCGCTTGCAACTGCACCGCGGCAGCGTCGCGAATGGCCGCTTTTGCGATTGCTGCCGCCATCAAAATTTGCTCGTAAGAGCCTTTCATGGAGGTGCTACCGCCCGTCAGTTGAATGGGCTGATCCGGTAGCCGGTACGCCGCGTCGACGCCCACGCGGTGCACAACGATGTTGCCAGGCGCTACGCCCAACGCCTCCGCCACCAGTGTTGTTAGGCCCGTGGTGACGCCCTGCCCCATCTCGGCGCGCGGTTGATAAAAGTGGATCTCGTTGGTCGGCGTGATCTGGATGAATGCGTTGAACTGGACGGCGCCATCAACCGACTGCGGCTGATCCTCGCCAAAGGGGCGACAAGCGCTAAGGGGCCAGCCCACCACCAGACCCGCACCAGCGGCACCGGCGAGCTTTAATAGACTGCGGCGCTTCATGACACCGCTCCCTCAGCCGCAGCAACCTTGATCGCCGCCTTGATTCGGTCATAGGTGCCACAACGGCAGAGGTTGCCGCTCATTGCAGCAATGATCTCGGCGTCCGTTGGGTTGGGCGACCGCTTAAGCAGCGCGTGCGCGCTCATCAGCTGACCTGACTGGCAGTACCCACATTGCGGGACGGCCAGTTCAGCCCAGATTTGCTGCAGGCGGCTGGGTTGCGCAAGCGTACCCAGCGACTCGATGGTTGTGACGGCGCGCCCCGCAACTTGCGATAACGGCAAGATACACGTCCGCTGTGCTTGGCCATCAATTTGCATGGTGCATGCCCCACACAAGCCTGCGCCACAGCCAAACTTGCTGCCCGTGAGGTCAAACTCATCGCGCACCACCCATAACAAGGGCGTCTCTGGACTTTCAGTGGACTCAACAACCTTGCCGTTTAGCTCAAAACGAATCATGCCAATGCCTTAATTACGAACACGTGAGGGCTTAGTCTACGCGGCATGCGCAAGCCAGGTCGGCATAATAGGGTTATGGACCCAAAGATTCTCGGAATTTCGCCCAACCAAAGCTTCACTGAACCGACTGCCAGGCTCGCCACTTGGGGCCGACAAGCAACACGCCTTCTTTATTTATGACAATTCTTGTGACTGGCGCCGCTGGATTCATCGGCAGTAATTTTGTTCTGGATTGGCTCAAAACATCGTCAGAGCCCGTTATCAATCTTGATAAGCTGACCTATGCGGGCAATCGACACAATTTGGACACCATCGCAAACGATGACCGCCATGTGTTGATTGAGGGTGACATCGGGGATACCGCGCTGGTCAGCGAGTTGCTTCGCGCCCATCGCCCAAGGGCTGTTTTGAACTTCGCAGCCGAGAGCCATGTGGACAGATCCATTCATAGCCCGAGCGCGTTCATTCAGACCAATATCATCGGCACCTTTAACCTGCTTGAGGCGGTTCGCGACCATTGGTCGTCAAGCCCAACCGATGAACAGACGGCCTTTCGTTTCCTCCACGTCAGCACCGATGAGGTCTACGGCAGCCTCTCGGCAGACGATGCGCCCTTTAGCGAAACCAACCGCTACGAACCCAACAGCCCCTACTCAGCGAGCAAAGCCGCCAGCGACCACTTGGTTCGTGCATGGCATCACACCTACGGCTTGCCGGTTTTAACGACGAACTGTTCAAACAACTATGGCCCCTATCACTTTCCTGAAAAATTGATTCCGCTGACCATCACCAACGCACTTGCAGGAAAGCCGCTCCCAATTTACGGTGATGGCTTACAGGTTCGTGACTGGCTTTACGTCGGCGATCACTGCAGTGGCATCCGCCGCGTTCTGGAGGCGGGCACTGTCGGTGAAACCTACAACATCGGTGGTTGGAACGAACAGACGAACATTGACATCGTCCGCAACATTTGTTCCCTGCTCGATGAACGCCGCCCCCGCGCCGACGGCCAAACCTATGCCTCGCAGATCACTCACGTGAAGGATCGACCTGGCCATGACCGTCGCTACGCCATTGACGCGCGAAAAATCGAGCAGCAACTGGGCTGGCGCCCCGCAGAGACATTTGAATCAGGTATTCGCAAAACCGTCGATTGGTACCTCGCCAACGCCGATTGGGTCGCGCAGGTGCAAAGCGGGGCCTATCGCGATTGGGTGACCCAACAATACGGGAGCGAGTGATGCGCATCTTATTGACGGGCAAAGGTGGGCAGGTCGGCCACGCGCTGCAGCGCAGACTGGCAACCAACGCCGACCTTTTCGCAGTGGGATCTGCCGACTGTGATTTGGCAAACCCCGATGCGATTCGCGCGTTGGTAAAGCGTGTAAAGCCAAACGTGATCATCAATCCCGCTGCCTACACCGCTGTTGATCGAGCGGAGTCTGAGCCGGAGGCTGCCCATGCCGTCAACGCTGTCGCGCCCGGAATCCTAGCGGAGCAGGCTGAAGCCTGCGGCGCAACTCTGATCCACTTTTCCACCGACTACGTTTTTGATGGCCTGCTAACCCGTCCCTACACCGAGCTGGACCCCCCCTGCCCCACCAGCGTTTATGGGGCATCAAAGCTTGCTGGCGAACAAGCCATTCAAAGCGCTTGCAGCCGCTATTTGATTTTGCGTACCAGCTGGGTCTACGGCCTGCACGGTAACAACTTTGCAAAAACCATGCTTCGTTTGGCGACTGAACGTGACTCGCTCAATGTGGTCGCCGACCAGTTTGGCACGCCAACCAGCGCTGAACGATTGGCTGAGGTGACTGGGCAATTGCTCACGCATGCGCATCTCTCGGATGCGTCTGGGGTGTACCACATCACACCCGCTGGTCAGACAAACTGGCACGCCTACGCCAGCCATGTCATTCAAAAAGCCCATGACTTGGGTTGGCCGTTGCGGACCCCTGTTGGTGCCATTAACGCCATCCCAACGAGCGCGTATCCGACGCCCGCTAGGCGCCCAGCAAATTCCGTTTTAAGTACCGCTAAGTTTCAAGACACGTTCGACCTGCCATTGCCCGCTTGGCAAACGGACGTCGATCTATTTGTGAGCCAACTCGACAAAGAAAGGGCGACGCGACGATGACAAGCAACCGAAAAGGCATCATCCTTGCGGGCGGATCTGGCACGCGCCTCTACCCGGTGACGCAGGCCGTTAGCAAGCAGTTGATGCCGGTTTACGACAAACCGATGGTGTATTACCCACTCAGCACCTTGATGCTCAGCGGGATGCGTGAGGTGCTGCTCATCAGCACACCGCAGGACACCCCGCGGTTCAAGGATCTTCTGGGGGATGGCTCTCAGTGGGGTATGTCGATTCAGTATGCGGTTCAACCCAGCCCGGATGGGTTGGCGCAGGCCTTCACAATTGGCCGTGATTTTGTGAATCATCAACCCAGCGCACTGGTATTGGGTGACAACATTTTTTATGGCCACGACCTCGTCAAGCAACTCCACAGTGCAAACAACCGACGTGTCGGCGCGACTGTATTCGCCTATCACGTGCAGGACCCTGAGCGATACGGCGTGGTGGCATTTGACGAACAGAAGCGCGCCGTCAGCATCGTTGAGAAGCCACAGAAGCCACAGAGCAATTACGCGGTCACCGGTCTCTATTTTTACGATGAACAGGTCTGCGACATCGCCGCGAGCATCCGCCCCTCTGCGCGTGGAGAGCTTGAAATTACCGACATCAACCAACGTTACCTGTCACACGGCGAGCTGAACGTCGAGATCATGGGGCGCGGGTTCGCTTGGCTGGACACCGGCACCCACGACAGTCTGTTAGAGGCCAGCAGCTTCATTGCGACCCTGCAAAAGCGTCAGGGTCTCCAGGTCGCCTGCCCAGAGGAAATCGCCTTCATGCAGGGGTGGATCGATGCACAGCAGCTTGAGAAGCTCGCCGCGCCACTGGGTAAAAACAGCTACGGTCAGTACCTCCTAAATTTGATCAAATAAGCGATGCCCTACACCGTCACACCAACCCGTTTGCCAGAAGTCTGCCTGCTCGAGCCACAGGTTTTCGGCGATCAGCGGGGATTCTTTTTCGAAAGCTTTAACCAACGCGACTTCGAGGCCAGCACGGGCGTATCGACCGTTTTCGTGCAAGACAACCACAGCCGGTCCGCACGGGGCGTGCTACGAGGTTTGCACTACCAAATCAAACACCCGCAAGGGAAATTGGTACGGGTTGTATCGGGGGTCGTACTGGATGTTGCGGTCGATCTTCGCCGCCACTCCCCTCGCTTCGGACAATCCGTAACGATTGAGCTCGATGCCGTGCGTCACCAGCAGCTATGGATACCACCGGGTTTTGCGCACGGGTTTCTGGTGCTCAGTGATCGGGCGGATTTTTTGTATAAAACCACCGACTACTGGTATCCGGAGCACGAGCGCAGCCTGCTTTGGAACGACCCTGATTTGGCCATCCCCTGGCCAGCGGGCCTCGAACCACAGCTCGCCGCCAAGGACGCCGCTGCCAAGCGGCTGGCAGAGGCGGAGGTCTTTGACTAACCCCACACCAACAGCACAAAGCCAATCACTGCGAAGGCCATCAAAAAAACTTTGCGAAAGAAAACCTCGGAAAGACGACGTTGGATCAACGTGCCGATGAGTAAGCCCACACCAACCGGCAAACACGCCGCCACTGACCAGCCACTTAATTGCGCAGTTGAATGCCCAAACAGGGCGAGTGAGCCGCCCATGGCCAATGCGGATAACAGGTAGAGCCAGCCCATCGCGCACAGCAGCTCCGTTTTCGAGAGCCCAAGGCCTCGGAGATACATCACGCCAGGAACGGAGAAACAGCCGGTGAGGCCGGTGATGAAGGCATTGATGCCCCCAAACAAAACGGCAGCAGTGCGGCTCGTTGGGTTGGGTAGATGCCAATCTTTGCCCCGGATCGACCAAAGGCTATAGACCACGATAACGAGACCCAGTAACCGTTCGTAGGGCCACTCCGGTATCCAAATCACCAGCGCAATGCCCGCAGGGACCAGCGCCACAGAGGCCAACAGAAACACCCAAAGCCGACGCGCCGTCTTGAAAACATCGCCATTCGCGGCGATTTGCCAACCATTGCTCAAGACGGTTGGTACGGCAATCAGCAACATCGCTGTGGGAATATCCACCAGCATCGCCCCCAAGCCAATACCGATGGTGGGCAAACCAAAACCAACGACGCCTTTTACGAGGCCACCCAGGAGGAAGATCAGGGTTAGGAGGATAAGTGTGTTGGTGGTGAGCAAGATGCGCCTGGGATCAGAAACGGACCCATTCACGGATGGGGTCATCGTGCGTAGGAATATACCCGCTGGCGGCTTTGGAAACGGGCAGCTCAACCCCCGTTTTCACAAAAAGTGGGAGCCGCCCCAGTGGCGCATCAACCGTGATGTCTTGGCCGGCGTCATAGGCGGTTCGATCATAAAAATCCACCCAGCCACTGCCGGCATGGCGAGGCAGATAGACCCGCCGCTTGACATCACCACGGGTCACCACGGGCGCGACCAATAAGTGGTCCCCGAGCATGAAATCATCGCAGTCAGCCAGACAGCGGGCGTCATCAGGAAAATTATAAAAAGTGGGTCGGATGATGGGGCAGTGCCAGCGGCTGGCCCGCTCAAAGCAATCCCAAAGATACGGCATGAGGTGGTACCTCAGGTTGATGGCATCTCTCACGAGATCGGTCACGCTGGGGTGCATCCATGGCAGGTTGTTGACACCGTCTGACTTCCATGAGTTCATGACCATGCGCGGGTTGAGCGCGCACGCCTGGACCCAACGCACAAGCAACTCAGGGTCGGGGGACGGACCAAAAAATCCACCGACATCGTGCCCAACGTTAAACATACCCGAGAGGCTCATCTGAAGACCTGTCCGGATGTTCCACTTCAGCGTTTCCCAACTGGTTGTGTTGTCACCTGACCAAGTCTGTGCGTAACGCTGCAGACCGGGTGGACCCGCGCGCGTGATGGTGTAGACCGGTTCGCGTCGCCCCTGGGCTGTTGCGTGATTCCGTTGCGCCTCAAAAGTGGCTCGGGTCATCAGCAGGGCGTGCAGCGGCCGGGTACGGTGAATGGGTCTCATCTCGCCGTCTAGCGCTGAGACAGCCTCTTCCGATTGAATCGCATACTCGTTGTTGTCGTTCCAACCGCTGTCAATGCCCCTGCCGAGAATTTGGGTCAGTAAACCCTGCTGCCACCATGCCACGGCCTGCGGCTTGGTGAAGTCAAGATAGGCGCCGTTACCATCCCAAAAAGGCTCAACGACGGGTTCGCCGCTGAGCTGGTTATTCACGAAACCATTCGCCGCTCGGACCTGCTCATAAGCCGGGTGGTCATTCAACAAGCACGGCTTGATGTTCGCAACCAAACGCATGCCCGCCGACTGAAACGCGGCGTTGATGGCGTCCGGATCGGGAAATTTCTCACGATTCCAATGAAACACATACCGTTGCTTGCCTCGCGATGAATAGCCAGACCCGTAATGAAATGCGGAAATGGGAACCCGATGCGTTTCACATTCGCCGATGAAGCGTGTCAACTGCGCCTGCGCATCGGGCGCATCGGCGAGCCCCATCGCAGTGATTGCGAATCCGACGCTCCACTTCGGTGGTAGGTGGGTGCCACCAATCAATGCAACAAATTGGGCGACAACTTCCGATGGCGTGGCACCCACCATGACGTAGTAATCTAAGTCGCCATCATCGATATCAACCGTTCGAAAAAAATCGTGGTAGTTGTCATGCTCACACCCCAGGTCGAAGGTGCAGGTGCTGAGGGTGTCGTAGTAGATCCCCAGCCACAAGCCCTCTGGCGTTCTTTGCAACAGGAAGGGCCAGTGCTTGTAAAGCGGGTCACCTGTGGCTGGGTTGTACCCCAGGGAGTCCTGACCCATGCAACGCAAGCGGCGGCCACTTAAATTCAGCGGCCCCGTTTTGTCCCCCAGGCCAAAGAAATGATCAGCCGTGTCGCGCGTGACGCAATGCCGCACGGTACCGGTTCGCTTGGCGTGCAAGTAGGCGCTGGTGGCGCGATCCCTCATATAGACGCGCTCGGTGCCGGGATCTGACCAAACCAACTGCGGGGTTGTTCGTCCGGCAACGCCTAAAGTGATCGCCAGCGCTTGGGTCCGAAGGGTTGGCCCACAACGCTCGGACAATTCGCCTGAACCGCCCTCGACCAACACCTGCGGACGCGTGAAGCCATCCAAGCTTTCTCGCGGCCGACCGCCCCACGGCACATCGACGCCAGCGACAGGCGCGATCGCCCACGTCGTCGGCTCGCGAAATCCATCGTGGCGAACCCATGTGACGCGCGCCATCGTCTCTGATAGAAAAACCAGCCTCAACTGATCACCACTTGCCATCGCACCGATCGCGTCCGCATCGGTACCACCGGGCGTCAAGGCCCAGTCCACGCGTTCAAAAGGGGTCACGATGGGTTGATCAGCGGAACATCATGGTCAGCTCTGGGAAAAATAACACCAGCGCTAACACAACGATTTGAATGCAAATGAACGGCATGAACCCGCGGAAGATGTCGGGCAGTGAAATATGCGGAGGCGCGACAGACTTCAGATAGAACGCCGCAGGACCGAAGGGCGGCGAGAGAAATGACACCTGCATGTTGACGCAGAACAGGACACCAAACCACACGGCAACAAATCCTGGGTCAGCGGCCAACGGACCAAATACGCCGATTTCCTCAATTGGCAATTTCAGCACAATGGGCATGAAGACCGGCATGACCAGGAGAACAATGCCCGTCCAATCCATGAAGGCCCCGAGGAATAAAAAGATGGTCATCATCACCAACAGCACGCCGAGCGTGGGCAAGTCGTAACCGATGATCATGTTGGCAACATACGTCGGGCCGCCTGCGATGGTGTAGGCCCCCGCAAGCGCAGTCGCGCCGAACGTGACCCAAATAATCGTGCCGGTTGATTTGAAGGTGCGCATAGACGCCTCTTTGACCAACTGCATGGAAAACTCACCCCGAAGCTTGATCAACACCAAAACGGCAATCGAACCAATGGCGGCGGCCTCGGTAATCCCTGTGATACCACCGTAAATTGAACCCAACACAATGAACACAATGGCCAAGGGTTGTAGCAAACCTTTACCCTTGTTCCAGGCGTCACTGGTTTCACGCCAACCGACCATTTTGAAAAGGTAGAAGCCAGTGGCGAGGGCAACAATCGCCATGGTGGTGAACCACGTGGGGTCTTGGAACCAGGTGTGCTCCTCTATCTTCACGAAATTTTGAACGATGAAGGCCCTGGCGCCAATCAAAGAGGAGGCGATGAAGGCCACGATGGCGAGGAGCCGCGTTCCAAACTTCAACTTCTCCGCACCGGTCAAATCATCCGGCGATGGCTCCGGTAACGGCGCCAATGAGGGATTGAGATTGGTTCGAACGAGGATGTAGACGATGTAAAGCCCCGCCATGATGAAGCCGGGTAGGAACGACGCTTGAAACAGTGCGTGAATGGACGTTTCAGTGATCAAGCCAAAGAAGATCAGCACAATCGAGGGCGGAATCATGGTCCCCAAAGACCCTGATGCGCAAATCGTACCGACCGCCAGGTTTTGGTTGTAACCCAACCGCAGCATTTGCGGCAGGGCAATGAGTCCCAGCAAAACCACCTCACCACCAATGATGCCCGACATCGCAGCCATCACAATGGCCATCAGCGCGGTCACCACAGCGATACCGCCGCGTGTGCGGTTCATCCAAATATTGAGTGTGCTGTACATGTCACGTGCGATGCCCGAACGCTCGAGCAAGGTCGCCATGAAAATGAACAACGGCACAGAAATCAGGACGTAATTGGTCATGATGCCGTAAAGCCGCTGCGCCAAAATGTTGAGTGGACCGGCACCAAAGCTTCGCGTCAGTGTGCCCTCCCCGGCTTTCCAATCGGCAAAGTTAAAACCGTGTACGAAGGGGTCGGTCAGCAATGTCGGTTCAAATTTCAGCACCAAGACCAAGGTCGCCAAGAAACCGGAGGCAAAGCCGAGTGGCATACCGATGGCAAGCAAAACCAACATGCCAATCAGCAAAACAATTGAAATGGTTGAAATATCCACGTTTACATACTCCTGAGACCCGCGGATTTAGCGGTATCTCGTTGGTCAGATGGGGTCGCTTAACGCGAAAGAGTTTGCGAATCCGGGCGATTGGCCAGCACCTCTGGCGGCAAATCGAACTCAGCCGACGGGTCATGATCCTCGGTGTATGGCTCAGGGGTCACGTTAAAGTCCTTCCAAAGGCCCTTCACCGAGTAAAAAATCGCTGCCAACAACAAAACGGCAATAAAAATACGCCAGTGCGTTGGCACCGCCATTTCTGATTCGGGTGGTGGAAAGAGCATGGGGAGCGTCCACACGGCAAGACCAATCACCGTCACCCCCGCAACCGCATCAAACAGCTTTCGAACCCAAGCGGCGCTGGGCCAATCACGAATCAAATTCGAGATGCCCTGTAAGACGAGAAAAAACAGCGCAATCAACAGCAGCGGCTTGTCGGTCGCAGGAATCGGCGGATCCCAGGCCGTGCCGAAGGCTTCCCAGCGATTAAATTTGGCGACGGCCTCGCCAAAACCACCCCAAAGCACAGCAAATGCAAAAATACTGGTGCACAGCATCGAGATAACGTCAAACACCTGACGGAGCCAAAGTGGTGCCATGTCATACAGGACATAAATCCGAATGTGGCTGCGCTGCTGCATCGCGTACAAGCCCGCTGTCGCATAAATAATGCCCCCCGCCCAAAGCGACATCTCATTGACCCAAAGTGTGGGCTGAAAAAAGACGTAACGCATCACGACTTCGTAGAACATGATCGCCACGATGAATGCAGCGCCCCAAATCGTGATGCGACTGAATGCATACGTGATTCGGTCGATGGGGCCTGTTGGCTTATGTTCAATCATGTTGGGGGACTCCGAACGCGGTGTTCAAGAAGGAACGGGCAAATCGCCCGCGTACAAAAAAGCCGGGGCGAACCCCGGCTTTTTACTCAACGGCTTATTTAACCAAGCCCAACTCTTTTAGATACTTGGTGTGGCTCGCAACCAAAGCTTTTGCTTCGGGTGTGGTCGCAAACTCTGGCCAAGCCTTCAAAGCAGCCGCACGGAACTTCGCACGGTCGTCATCCGACCAGTTGTACAACTTCACGCCCTTGGCGCGCAGCATCGCTGCCGCTTCGGCGTTTTTCTTCTCAAATGTCAACGCTGTCCGCAGTGCCAACGCTTCCATCGCGGTATTCAAGATACGCTGGTGCGATTTAGGCATCTTGTCGTACACACCCTTGTTACAGGCCAAGTGGTCTGAGGGCATGGAGTGGAAACCGGGATAGTTGGTGTGTTTGGCGATGTCGTACAAGCCCAAACCAACGTTGTTGGCCAAGCCTGAGGCGTCCGCGCCGTCGATGATGCCAGACTCAAGTGCCGTGAAGATTTCCGTGAAATCCATCACGATAGGCTTGGCGCCAAGGTTCGCAAAAATCTTAGTTTCCATGCCTGGAGGCGAGCGGAACTTCCAGTCCTTGAGGTCGGCCACGCCGCGGATGGGCTTGGTCGATGCCAGCGATTCCTGACCGTATACCCACCAGCCGATTAACTGCATGTCGTACTTGTTGTACAACTTCTGGGCAGCCTCCAAGCCACCGCCGTAATACAACCAAGACAATTGCTGGTAAGGGGTGTCGTAGCCACCCATGATGTCACCGACAAACTGAAACGCGGGGTTCTTACCTGTTTGGTAGCCACCACCGGTCATGTCACAGTCGAGGATACCTGTCGCTGCCGCGTCAAAAGTTTCCACCGACTTAACAACCGATGCCGAGTAGAAGGCTTCAACCTGGATTTCACCATTCGACATCGCTGTCAAATCGTCAAAAAACTGCTTTGCCAACTTACCTGAGGGTGTCTCAGGGGCGTAGTGAGTCTGGATGCGCAATTTGGTCGTGGCTGCAGTCGCGGCACCCATGCCCAAGCTCATTGCGGCGACCAGCGCGGTTGTAGCAAGTGCTCGTAGTTTCATTTCTGTCTCCTCGTTGATCAAATGACTCTCAGCCGGGCGGCTGAAACTTATTGGTCATATGATATTTTTTTTGCCGGTTGGCGAAAAAATTATAGGTCAAGGTATCCTGCGAACAACTCAGTGCAATCACCTATTCCAAAGGTATTACCTTTAGTGAACACTCGCACCAGCTTTAATCTCCTCAATCCCAACACCTGCGAGTGAAACACCATGTCAGTCATCCGATACGCCGTTTTTGAAGGCACTGTGAAGGACGGCAACACCGAGGCATTCCGTTCGGCCATCTTGACCGACGTGTTGCCGCATTGGCGGACGTTTCCAGGCGCCCTTGCCGTTCGGGTCTGCTTCGAGAATGAGCGCGATCCCGGCTCGGCAGAGATCCCTCTGGTTTTGGCCATCACCTACCCCAATCGAGCTGCGGTTGATATCGCCCTAGCGAGTCCCGCACGCGCAGCGGCAAAAGCCGCGACTGAGGCGGTGCTGGCGCGCTATTTTTTAGGGCATATTCACCATCACATTACCGAGGTGACCGAGTGGGTCGCCTAGCGCTGTCACCACATGGTCACCTCATCGATGCCGCTGCTCACCGTTAAAAACCTCTCGCTGCAGCGTGGCTCGACCACCCTGTTCGGTGGCATGGATCTCGCGATTGAGGCGGGCCTGAACGCGATCACCGGGGACGAAGGCGTCGGCAAAACGGCGTTGCTGCACTACCTCGCCGGTGACCTGACCGACGCCAGCGGCGACCGGGTAGGCCCCAACGCTTTTCTCGTCGCACCACCCGACGAGGTGGCGCTACAACTGACCCCGCTACAGCGGTGGGAGCTGCTTGCAAAAGGCGCTCCCCTCTGGAAGCAAACCCTGTGCGAGGACCTTTACCACGCGCTGGGCTTGGCTGAACATCTGCACAAAAAGCTCTTCATGCTCTCGACGGGCACGCGGAAGAAAGTGGACATCATTGCCGCCCTATCCGCTGGCGCAACCATCACCTGTATCGATCAGCCCTACGCGGGCCTGGACAAGGCGTCGATCGACGTCTTGCGTGACTTCTTCCACTCGGTTGGCGAGACAGCCTCACTGACCCAGCGCGCTTGGGTCATCGCTGACTATGCGGCCGATGCCACCCTCAATTGGGACCAACACATGGCCCTCAAACCGGTATCAGCCCTTGAAGGACCACCACGGTAGCTCGGCACTCAAGGCCGTGACCGCCCCAATTTTGTGGGGCTGATACCCCTGTAGCCGGCTCATCGCGCCCGCCCAGCTGTTGCCGGCTAGGTAATGGCGCAAAGCAACCATCGCTTCAGAGTCGAGATATGACTTTCGGCAGACGAGGAAATAGGTCTCCTCCATGCAGGGCAAAAAATCCAGATCGTGTGACAAGGCCGCCGATTCGATCCCGAAGCCAGCATCGGCATCACCGCTGGCAATGCTCGCAGCGACCGCTTGGTGAGACAGCGCATCGTTTGCAAGCGGGTTCAAATCCGCCAGCGTCAAATCCGCGCCGGCTAACCAGTGCTGCAGCGAGACGCGCGTCCCTGCACCCAGGGCACGAAGCGCAAAACGCGCACGGGTCTTGACCAAGTCCGGCGGCAACTGCAGCTGCAATGGGTTGCCTTTCTGCACAATCAACCCCAGTTGGCGCTTGGCAAAGCCCACCACCTTATGAAAACCGGGCTTGAGCAGGGGCTTGTAGGTACCCGCAACGACGCTCTTGGCGTCGGCACCTGCGGGCACGTGAAAACCAGCCAATTCGCATCGGCCCTCATTGAGCGCCCGTATCGCATCAACACTCCCGCTAAAGCGAACATCCATGTATATCCCGTGCCTAGGGGCTTCTTGCTGCAGCAGACTGACCGCTGCATCATGACTGGCGTAAAGTTTGACGACCGGCGCATCAGGGTTAAACGCGGTGGCGAAGCTCCGTTCAATGTCGGCTCGGAGGGCTTGAATTTGTGGCGCCAACTGAGCCTGCGCCTGCCGTTCAGCCCACATCAGCTTGAAGCCCATGTCGCTGAGGCGAGCCGATTGCCCCTTCCCCCATGTGATGAGCGGGTAACCCAATCGGGCCTCCCAACGCTTCAGTTCACCCCAAACATAGCGGTAGGACAACCCCAAATGCGCCGCTGCTGCACGAATCGAACCTTGCTGCGACACCGTTTGAAGCAACTGAGTCAGGGGATGATGCACGCCATCCACTGGCGTCGCATGCCCCTCACCTTCCACGATGAAGTCGTACGATAGCCGAATCTTATGCATGACAGTTCATATTGCTGGTTGATGGTCAGGTCGTTACGATACCGCATCCTTAACTCTGGACCAATGCACATGTTCCTCCGCCATAAAACGCGCGCGCTCGCTTTGAGCGTTGCCCTGATCGCCTTGCCGTCGTTGGCGCAAGTGAAGACCATCCAGATGGCATCGACCACATCGACCGAGCAGTCTGGCCTTTTCGCTCACCTCCTACCAAAATTCACAGCACGCACAGGCATCACCGTGAAGGTAACGGCTGTGGGTACCGGGCAGGCCATTGATATTGCCAAGCGAGGGGATGCTGACGTGCTTTTCGTCCACAACCAGGCCGCTGAGGAAAAGTTCGTTGCGGAAGGGTACGGCGTCAAACGCTTCCCCGTGATGTACAACGACTTTGTCTTAATCGGCCCCAAGTCGGATCCCGCACAACTCGCCGGTAGTGACATCAGCGCCGCGTTACAAAAAATTGCCAAGACCAACGCCACATTCATATCGCGCGGCGACCGCAGCGGAACCCACAGCGCCGAACTTCGGCACTGGGAAACGGCAGGCTTAAAGAACGCCCAAGGGACCGGCTACCGGGCCTGCGGGTGTGGCATGGGGCCGGCCTTGAATATGGCATCTGCCATGAACGCCTACGTGCTGAGCGATCGCGCGACATGGCTGAATTTTGGTAACCCCGGGGATCTGAAAATCTTGGTATCGGGAGACAAGCGCCTCTTTAACCAATACGGCGTGATGGTGGTCAATCCGTCGAAACACCCGCATGTCAAGACCGCTGAAGCCCAAGCTTTTGTGGACTGGGTGACGTCGCCCGAGGGGCAAACAACGATAGGTGATTACAAGATCAACGGCGAATCGCTGTTTTTTCCAAACGCAGACCCGCGCTGATCGGATGGCTCACTGAAACCAATAGGCGTAGGTGCAAACCAACGCCACGCCAGCCGCCAACGCGCCCACCATTCTGTTGCGTCGCCCAAAGTGCATGATCACGATCGCGACGCCACAGATCACCAAACGCGCCCAGACCGGCACGGTGGCCAACACCCCGCTGGGTAGAAAAATCATCCGTGATGTGAGGGCGGCAATCATCGCGTAGGTGACGCAAGAGACCCACAAAAATATCTCGCTGGTTTGTGAAACCCGGGACGACAGCATCACCCCCGCTGCACGGCAGGCATACGTAACGAGGGCGCACAGGATCAACGCTACGATGGAGGTACCGAGGCTCATGAGTGGCCACGCCCCCAGACCTTAACGCCCCAGTAAGCGAGGGTACCGCCCAGCAGACCACTCACGAGAAGGCTGCTGGTCGGGTCCCACAGGTAGGTCACCGGTCCAAGAATCAAACCCAGCAAAACGGCGACCAAACTTGTCCGCGAACGCAACTCAACGAATGACAATAAAAAGAACAAGGGGTTGATCAAGGCAAGCCCGTAGCCCATCCAACCCGGCACCTCCTCCGATAGCCAGTAACCAGCGAACGTGCCTGGAAACGAGACCAACCAGACAGCCGTGGCGAAGCCTGCGAAGTATGGCAAGCGATCTTTGGCTCGCAGTGACGGAAAGGTTCGCATGGACACCGCCCACGATGTCATGGCGACCAGGTGGACAAATAGGTACAGCAAAGGACCGCGGTCGCGGTGCTGAAATTGCGGCATCAAGGTGATTGACATGGTGACAAATCGCGAGGCGGTCAACAACACCGCCAGCACCACCGAGATCAGTGGCGCGCCTGCAATGACCATCTCCTGCATGACCACCTGACCGGGCAATGCAAATATAAAGACACTGCCCAAGCTGGTCACCCATGGGTCGAAGCCTTGCTGATGGGCCACCGACCCATACGCCACCATCCCTGCCAACAAAACAAGCATCGGTGATCCGAACGCATCACGCACGCCGCGCTTGAGCGCCGTGCGTCGATGCAGAACATGTGCGAGACGCACCTTTAAGGACATGACAAACAGAGTGAGATAAGAAGAGGACCGATGGTTATACTTCATTTCATCACCACCTTCTGACAAGCAAATGTCAACACCAAAACAAGTCAATGTGGGGCTGATTGGCCTCGGCGCCATGGGCGCTGGAATGGCGGGCTCCTTGCGTCGCAACGGCTACAACGTTCACGTGTACGACATACGGCCCGAAGCGGTCACGGGTTTCACAGCGGGTGGTGGCATCGCCTGCGCGAGCGCGCAGGCGGTCGCCAGCAGCTGTCCGATTGTTGTCAGCGTCTTGGTCAATGCGGCGCAAACCGAACATTTGTTGTTCGGGGAGGCGGGTATCGCGGCGACCATGCAGCCGGGCAGCGTGTTCGTGATGTGCTCGACAGTCGACCCCAACGTCTCCATCCAGTGGGCGGACCGTCTGGAGGCACTCGGCATCCACTATTTAGATGCACCCATCTCAGGCGGCGCGGCGAAAGCGGCGACCGGCCAAATGACGATGATGACTGCGGGCAAGCCGGCAGCATACGAGGCGGCAGGCGGCGTCCTTGACGCAATGGCAGCCAAGGTCTACCGATTGGGTGAAGCGGCCGGTAACGGCAGCAAGGTCAAGATCATCAACCAGTTGCTAGCCGGCGTGCACATCGCAGCGGCAGCAGAAGCCATGGCCTTGGGCATTCGCGAGGGCGTTGCAGCCGACGATTTGTACGAGGTCATCACCAACAGCGCCGGCAACAGCTGGATGTTTGAAAACAGGATGGCCCATGTGCTCAAGGGTGATTACACCCCACTCTCCGCTGTCGATATCTTCGTGAAAGACCTTGGCTTGGTCTTGGATACGGCGCGTGCCACCAAATTTCCGCTGCCACTGTCGGCAACCGCCCATCAAATGTTCATGCAAGCCTCAACCGCAGGCTATGGTCGTGAAGATGATTCGGCAGTCATCAAAATTTTCCCTGGAATCGAACTCCCAAAATGACAAAGCCGCTGCTCGGCTGTATCGCCGATGATTTCACGGGTGCCACTGATCTGGCTAACAACCTGGTACGTGCTGGCATGCGAACGATTCAGACCATCGGCGTACCCGCCACACCGTCGCCTCTGGATGCAGACGCCATTGTGGTTGCGTTGAAATCTCGAACCATCCCTGCGGCAGAGGCGGTTGCGCAATCGCTCGCGGCTTACGCGTGGCTACGAGACCAAGGCGTGACGCAGGTCTACTTCAAATACTGCTCAACCTTCGACTCCACCCCCAAGGGCAATATTGGACCCGTGACTGACGCTTTGCTGGATGCCATCCATGGCGAAGGAAAGGGCTTCACGATCGTCTGCCCCGCTTTTCCCGAGAACCACCGCACCCTGTTCAACGGCCACTTGTTTGTCGGCGAACAATTGCTCTCCGACAGTGGTATGCGCCATCACCCGTTAACCCCCATGACCGATGCCAATCTGGTGCGCGTCATGCAGGCGCAAACCAAGCGCCAGGTGGGCTTGGTACCGCATCGCATTGTGGCGCAAGGGCCTGCGGCCATACGCGAGGCCTTCGAGGCGCTGGAAGCGTCTGGCGTGGGTGTCGCGGTTGTCGATGCCGTGTCGAACGCAGACCTCATCAGCATGGGGCAGGCCTTGGCGGATACCAGCCTTGTGACCGCGGGCTCAGGTGTCGCCATCGGTTTGCCGCAAAACTGGCAAGCCAAAGGGCTGCTGCAAAAACATCATCGGGCCGATCTGTTGCCGCCCGCCATGGGTCACAAGGCGGTGATTTCTGGCAGCTGCTCAATGGCTACTAATGCGCAGGTTGCCCATTGGCAGCAAAGCAAACTGCCGTCGTTCCTGATTGACCCAATCGCCTTGGCAAAGAACGATCAGATCGAAAAAGATGCCGCTGAGTGGGCCAAAGCGAACCTGGCAAAGGGCCCTGTCCTGATTTACGCCACTGCCCCACCCGACCAAGTACAAGCCATTCAGCAACAGCTCGGTATCGCCGCTGCTGGCGAGCTTGTCGAGCAGGCCCTGTCGCGCATCGCTGCGACGCTGGTCGAAGCCGGTGTTCGGCAACTGGTTGTTGCAGGCGGCGAAACCTCAGGCGCAGTGGTGCAAGCGTTGGGTGTTCAACGCATGACCATTGGTCCGCAGATCGATCCAGGCGTGCCCTGGACCGCCGTCAAATCGCCACTCAGTAACGGTGAGCCGCTGCACATGGCCTTGAAGTCAGGCAACTTCGGCACCGTCGACTTTTTCCAGAAAGCATTCGACTGCCTAGGAGTTGCGCACGCATGACCGAGGACAGCAGTCGTCTTGAAATTTGCCGTGTTGGCGCTGCCCTGTATGCGCGGGGCTATGTGCACGCGAGCGCCGGCAACATCAGCGTGAGGCTCCCCGACGGTGGTTTTCTAATCACACCCACAGACGCTTGTTTGGGTGATCTAAAGCCAGAGGCGTTGGCGTTGGTTGGCGCCGATGGTATTCAAATCAGCGGACAAAAGGCCTCCAAAACACTGCAACTTCACCGCCGAATCTATTCAGCAGACCCGAGCGCCGGCTGCGTTATTCACACCCATGCCACGCACTTGGTGAGCCTCAGCATCCAGGGCGTTTGGCGTGAAGCGGACATTGTGCCGCCCCTCACCCCCTACTTCGTCATGAAGGTCGGCCATGTGCCGCAAATCCCATATGGCGTACCGGGTGCCACTGAGGTGGCATCCCAAGTCGCCACCGCCATCACCACGGCGCAAAGCGCTGCCTGCCCCATCCGTGCCGTCATGCTCGAGCGCTTGGGTCCGGTGGTCTGGCACGCATCACCGGCGCAGGCCAGTGCCGTTCTGGAGGAGCTGGAGGAAACCGCCAAGCTCTGGTTGCAATCGGGGCGCAATGCCACACCATTGTCTGAGGCAGCGATTCAAGCGCTGCGCGACGCCTTCGGCGCAACTTGGTAAGAAACCCTTTCACTCGGTTCTGTCATTATTTTTTAGCCACCCAAAAAGATGCCTCAATTCGCAGCCAATCTCAGCATGCTCTATAACGAGCACGACTTCATCGATCGCTTCAAGGCCGCTGCCGCTGACGGCTTCAAGGCTGTCGAGTACCTCTTCCCCTATGCCTTCGACGCGGATGCATTGAGAAAACAGTTGAACGACAATGGCCTGCAGCAGGTGCTGTTTAACGCACCCCCTGGTCATTGGGATGGCGGTGAGCGTGGTCTTGCCTGCCTGCCCGGTCGAGAAGGCGAATTTAAGGATGGCTTTGCAAAAGCCCTCCGCTACGCCGAAACATTAGACTGCCCACGAATTCACGTGATGGCCGGCCTCAAACCTGAGGGCGTAGACACTCAAGCACTCATTGATACCTATCACGCGAACATCGCGTGGGCCGCTGATTTGGCCGCCAACGAGGGACGAGACGTCTTAATCGAGCCCATCAATACGCGGGACATGCCGGGTTATTTTTTAAACTTTCAGGCGCAGGCGCATGACATTGTCAATGCCATTGGCGCACCGAATTTAAAGGTTCAAATGGACCTTTACCACTGCCAAATCATGGAGGGCGACCTCGCCATGAATCTCCGGAAGTGGCTGGCAACTGGGCAGGTGGGGCATTTGCAGATCGCTGGTGTACCCATGCGTCACGAACCCGACGTCGGTGAAATCAACCACGACTACCTCTTCCAAGTCATCGATGCCCTGTCTGCTGATGGCGTGTGGGATGGCTGGGTTGGTTGTGAGTACCGGCCCGCCAAAGGTGCGGTACCCAACGGAACGTCTGACGGCTTGGGTTGGTTCAAGCGCCAATAGGTTGCGAGGGAAAGGCGACGACGTGGTCAACGATCGCCTCAATCCCAATCGGCTCACCGACGTGGTGATCGTGGTGACTCGGCACCAGTGCCAATACCTCGTGCCCGCTTGCGAGTCGAAGCGTGTAGAGGAATTCGGCGCCACGAAAGGCCTTTCGCAGGATCG